>OIYP01000597.1_pt1 | contig 22793 bp, 16 predicted proteins | sample 1588261 | NCBI WGS metagenome assembly OIYP01 (sample SAMN03283293) | human gut metagenome | biome: human-associated habitat; material: feces | host: Homo sapiens | place: Peru | collected 2012
GAATATATGCCGGCTCGTTCCTTCGCCCTCGGTGTGGCGTCGGCGCCAGATAGGGGGCATCGGTCTCGACAACGATGCGCGACAGTGGTACGGCTGCTGCGAGCACTGCGGACAGGGTGGATTTCTTGAAGGTCACCGTACCGCCGATGCCGAGTACGAAACGGGGGAAGAGTCGAAGCAGTTCGCGAGCTTCATCGGCCGTACCGCCAAAACAATGGAACACACCGCCGGGCAGGGCGCTGGCAAAGGGAGCTAGGGTCTCGATGATTTCGCGGTGCGCCGAACGGCAGTGAACCACGAGCGGAAGGTCATAGCGCACTGCCCAAGCCGCCTGCTCGCGGAGCACCGCCAGCTGGTCGTCACGCCGCGAACTGTCCCAATACAAGTCCACCCCCACTTCACCTATCGCCACATAAGGATGATCCGGCTTGGCCAGCAACTGCTCCATGCGCCGCAACACTGGCTGCGGATCTGGTGGCAGTTCCGTGGGATGCAAGCCCATCATCGGAAAGCACAGTGAGGGGTAATCACGGCAGAGATCGGCCATGCGGGGAATGGAGGCTTCGTCGATATTGGGCAGGAGCAGCGCCTCTGCCCCAGCGGCTACGGCACGAGCCACGACATCGGCGCAGTCGGCGTCGAACTCCTCTGTATATATATGTGTGTGTGTGTCGATAAACATGCGGATCAGGTGGGTCTCACCCTCATTTTTTACGCCCAAGAAGGGTTTCAGCGTAGTCCCAAAGCGGCTTCAGGCGTTCTGACGGCAGTCCGACACGACCAAGGGTCTGGCGGGCATCAGCATAGAAATGTTCGATAGCCTCTCGCGTGATGCTCCCCACACCGATGGCGTCATAAATGGCTGTGACAGCCGCAATCTTCTCTGCTGCTGGCATCTTCTGGTCTGCCAGAATCACATCAAGGCGCTGTCGCGTCACAGAGTCGGCCTTCTCACGCGCCGTCAAGAGCAGGAAGGTCTTCTTCCCTGTGAGAATGTCACCTCCGGTTTTCTTGCCGAAGACAGCGGGATCACCATAGACGTCAAGATAGTCGTCTTGCAGCTGGAAGGCCAGCCCGACACGCTCAGCAAAGGCATAAAGGGCATCAGCATCGGCGGCGGGTGCATCGGCGATAAGGGCACCCATCTTGGCCGCACAGGCCAGAAGCACGGCGGTCTTGAGGCGTATCATCTTCACATATTCGGGAATGCTGACGTCTGAGCGCCGCTCGAAATTCATGTCATACTGCTGGCCCTCACAGACTTCCTGAGCTGTCTGGGCGAAAAGGTCACTGAGGGCATCCTGCTGCCGGCAACGGCAGGAGAGCACATGACGGAATGCCAGTATCAGCATTGTGTCGCCAGAAAGGATGGCCGTATTGTCGTCCCACTTACAGCGGACAGTGGGCCTGCCCCGCCGCAGTTCGGCGCGATCCATGAGGTCATCGTGGAGAAGCGTATGGTTGTGATAGGTCTCAATGCCGACGGCAGCGGGCATCGCTTTGGAGATGTCGTCGGCATAGAGGCCATAGGCCATGAGCAGGAGTGTCGGACGCAGACGTTTCCCACCGCTCTCCAAGGCGTATTCGATGGGGCCATAGAGGCCGTCGGGCGCTTCAGGATAGGGCAGTTCCGCGAGGGCGGTCTCGATGCGACTGTTGATTTCTTGTGGGGTGAGCATAAAGCTGATATTATAATGGTGTATGAACTTGGCTTGCCGGTAAAGCCGTTTTGCCACTTCGCTGTGGCTGCGACGGGCTCAGCGCAACTGGAAGTGTATGGGCAACGTCATGTACACGGCCGAGATCCGGCTGTCCTGCTTGCCGGGCACCCAGCGGGGCATGGCCCGGAATGCGCGGAGCACGGCGCTGTCCAGATCGCGGTGGAGCGAGCGCGTCACTTTGACATCGGCCACGTGTCCGGTCTTGTCCACATAGAACGTCACCTCCATGTCACCTTCCACCTTCGCGTCGACACACGAGCGAGGGTAGACGATGTTGGCGTCCAGCCACGTCATGAGCGCTTTCATGCCTCCGGGAAACTGTGGCATTTCCTCAACGACATCGGTGGCCACCAGCTGCGGCCCCTCGATGGGCAGCTCTTTCCTGTTGCGGTTGTGGAGGGTGTCGTGGTCTTCGAAGAGTGGCGGCATGTCGTCGACGATGAAAGTCTCACTGCCATTGACGCCGAACACGATGTCGCGTTTCTGCACCTCGACAATATCTGGAGCGTCGTTGCTGGCCCCCTTGATGGTCGACACGGCGGGAGCGCCACGACCGGCAGAGAGGCGCTTGACCTCAATATCTTTCTCACGCTCCAAGCGCTTGAACTCCCGCACCTCTGCCCCGACGTCTTTCAGGCTAGCCAGCAGCTTGTAGCGCATGAAGAGGGTGAGCCCGACCGGTATCGCTGCGGCGACCATTGCCCCCACCGTGACCACGATGAGCGCAAAGCGCATGCGGTGGCCCGCACGCTGTCTCATGCGGTAGGCGCCATACGCCTTGTTGCGCCCCTGGAAAACCAAGTCGCACCATGCCTTGGAAAATAAATCCGAGCTCTTCACGTTTCTCTAATACACGCCGAGTGCGCACTCACATGCGGAGCGCCAGCCCCTCGGCTTTTTGTCGTGCAAAAGTACGCTCAAAATCCAAATTAAATAGTACCTTTGACCGCAATTTTTATGGACTAAATGAAAAAAAGCATATTTCTCATTTTGAGCTTTCTGGTTGCCGTCATGGGCCGCAGCCAGGAGGCTTCGTCTACCTTCTTGGTTCTCAAGCTCCCGACGTCGGCCCACGCAGCGGCATTGGGCGGCGACAATGTCTCTCTCATCGAAGATTCGCCATGGAGTGGCTGGGCCAATCCCGCCCTCTATTCGTCGGTCTCCGACGGCAGTTTCGGGCTCGACTTCATGACCTACGCCGCAGGAGGCAGTTGGATGGGGGCACAGTATGTCAAGGCCTTCGGCGAGCGTCATACAGCCGCTTTCCACGCGCAATACATGAGCTACGGAAGTGTCGATGAGACCGACGCAAGCGGCACCGTGCTGGGAAGTTTCACCCCAAAGGACATTGTGGTCGGCGGCGCCTACAGCTACCTGCTCTCTGACCTCTGGGCCGGCGGAGCGGCGGTCAAGGTGGTCTCTTCTACGCTTGCCGACTACTCGGCTTGGGCGCTCAGTCTGGATCTGGGCCTGAACTACTACGATGCCGACCGCGACTTCTCGCTCTCGGCCGCGCTGCGCAACGTCGGAGCCCAGCTCCGGGGGTACAACGGCCGCACGGAGCGACTGCCCTTCAACATGCAGATGGGCTTCACAAAGGGCATGAACCACGCACCGGTGCGTTTCTCCGTGACAATGACCGACATGACACGCTGGGCCACAAGCGACTACTATCACAAGGAGGGTTCCAAACTCAGTTTTGGGCGCAAACTGATCAACCACTTTGTCGTCGGGGTTGACGTGTTGCCGACACCGACCACTTACATCAGCCTCGGTTATAACTTTCGCCGTGCCTACGAGCTCAAGGCGGCCGACGGAGCACACGGCGCAGGCCTGAGCTTCGGCGCCGGTCTGCAGCTGAGCCGCTTCCGGCTCGGCGCCTCCTACGCCAAATACCATGTCAGCACGTCATCGCTGCTCTTCAATGTCGGCTATGTGTTCTGATTGACCGGCGCGGGAGGAGGCGAACCCGCCCATCCCGCCTTGCCACACCACATCAATGAGCCCGGACGCACGTTCTCTGTTTGGAACATGCGTCCGGGCTTGCCACTATCGTCTACGGGCCACGCTATAGCAGCCACGCAGTAACGGTCATTCGCTTCGCATCAGTGCACCAGCACCACAGCCGTCTCACTACCGGCTTGCACGATATAGGCGCCTAGCCGCAGCCGATCGCCGACAAACTGTAGCCGACCATCCATGTCATAGATCTTGACAGGCCCCTTGGCCCCCTTGACATGTATGCGCTGGCCTGACACGTTGACGGTCAACGCGGACTTCTTCACAGCATGCGTAATGCCTGTGACCTCTGCGGGTACCTGGATGACGTACACCGTGCCCTTGACCGTCGGGAACGCGAGCCGGTTGGGCACGTTGGTGGCTGCCTGCACCTTCTGCCCGTCGGCTGTGGCAATGGTGGCCCTCTCTATACCTGGATAGGCCAGCATGATGGGCATTCCAGCTTCGGAGACAATTCTGACACTATTGGCGCGCCCGTCTTTCCACTGCATATCGATCTCGAAGTTGCCCATGGTCTTCAGTCCCTTGATACTGCCGTCGGCCCATGCGGTGGGCAGGCTTGGCAACAGGACGATGGAATCTGGCCGGCTCTGGAGCAGCATTTCAGCGATGCCTGCCGTTGCGCCGAAGTTGCCCTCGATCTGGAACACACTGGTGGCGTGTGCGTCGAGCAGGTTATCGTAGAGTCCACCGTGCCAGTCATAGCTCGTGGCTGTGGTGCGGTGGGCGAATCCGCGCAGGGTCTGATAGGCCTTCTCCGCATTGCGGGTACGCGCCCAGAGCGCCAAGCGGAAAGCGCGCCCCCAGCCGGTCGACACGTCGCCACGGTCCTTGAGCGAAGCCAGTGCCGCGTTGTAGATGGTCCGGTCGCCGCCCAAGTCGATCTCAAAACCCGGGTAGAGGGCCATCAGGTGAGAGGGATGACGGTGGCACTGCCAGACGTTCTGCTCATCGTTGGCAAAAGGATTGGTGTCTGCCGGAATGTTCGGCGTGTTCTCCTGGTACTTCCATTCGCGAAGCAGCCCCTTGCTGTCGACGCGCAGCCCGCGATCCAGTTTCTGTGTCTTCTCGGCCAAGGTGCTTTGGAACGCTTGGTCGCAACCGGAGGCGTCACCCAGCACGCGAATAGCCTCAGCCATATTTGTGAATAGCTCATAGACAAGCTGTTGGCCATGTGCCGTAGCATTCTGTATACGTCCTTGTTCCGGTGAGTACTCATCGGGGCATTCCAGAGTGCCGTCGCCGTTCTGAGCGGGCACCAGCCGTCCGAACCAGAACTCACAGGCCGACTTCATGACCGGCAATGCCAGCTCGCGCAGATAGGTGGTGTCGCGTGTGTAGGCGAAGTGTTGCCAGAGGTGCTGGCAGTACCAAGCGTTGGCCACGGAGTAATGGCCGCGCTTGTAGTTGCTCGAGCCGCCGAAGATGTTACCGGCAGTATTGACCACCCAGCCCTTAGAGACACCAAGATCCTTGGCATTCTGTTGCCAGGTGCCGCCGCTGCGTGTGGCCTCATTGTGGATATATTCAAGGAAGGGCATGTGCAGTTCGCTCAGGTTGGTCGACTCGACTGGCCAATAGTTCATCTGCACGTTGATATTGGAATGAATGTCAGAGGCCCACGTGGCTTGGGATGAGGGGGTACCGTCCTTGCACCAGATGCCCTGCAGGTTGCTGGGCAGGCTCACGCCCCGCGAGGAGGCGATGGCCAAGTAACGGCCATACTGGAAGACGAGCAGGTCTGTCATGGCCTTGGAGCCGGCGTTGCCGGTCTGCTGGAGCAGTTTGTCCGTCGAGACCTTATTGGCTGCGGCCGGCAGACTGAAAGTGACGCGATCGAAAAGCTGCCGATAGTCCGCCACATGGTCACGGCGGACGGCATCGAAGCCTTTCGCTGTGGCCGCTGCGACGTAGCCGTCGAGCCGTTGCCGCAGCTCGTCGGCATCACCGGTCAGGTGATCGGCCTTGAGCGGATCGAAATCGGTACCGCACGTCAGATAGAGAGTCAGTTCCGAGGCGCCTTCCACCTCGATACCGTCGCGATCCGCAGAGACCGTGCCGCCTTTCTGTTCGATGGCAAGCGTGGCACGGAAGTTCATCTTGTTGGCCACAGCGCCAGCGAATGTGGCGCCATGATCGGTGTAACTGGCACGCTTGCCGCCCTGTCCATTGATGAGCTGTAGTACGACATGTATGGGGTTGCCGTCCGAGGCAGTGTAGTGTATGGCAATGACGTTATCTGGATTGCTGGCCAGATACTCCCGGTTGTAGTCCGCATCGCCAGAGGTGTACTTCACCTGGGCCACAGCCTCGCTGAGGCTCAGCCGCCGCTGGTAGCTGGTTGAAACCTTGGCGTTCTTGTTGATGACATAGAGGTCGCCAAATGTCAGGTACGAGCCCAGATCTGTCGTCCCCTTGCTGCCTTTCCAGAGTGTCTTGTGGTTGAACTGGATACGGTCTTGCGCAATGCCGCCGAAGATCATGGCCCCCATCTCACCGTTGCCGATGGGCAGCGCCTCTGTCGTCCAGTTTTTTGCCGGGGCCGTGTACCACAGCGTCAGTGAGTCTTGCGGGGCTGTGCGGTCGTAAGTGATGGCTTTCTCAGGCACATCGGCTGGTGGGAGCTGCGGAAATTCCATCTGGTCTGAGCTCGGAAAGTTGAGGGCACAGGCGTTGAAATCATGCTTCCACAGGTCGAGATAATGATCCAGTCCGCTTCCGCCGTTGATGACAAGGGTAGCCTTGTCGCTTGCAGCAGCCAGCGACTTGTCGCGCAACTCCAGCTCCCATTTCCCTGACGATGAGGCAACAAGCCGCATCGGCGTATAGAGCGTGGCCGATGACTCGAAGCGGTTATTGTCCTTGCCGCGGTAATGCAGATAATTGCCGAGAGCGGAGACCAGCACGCAGGAGTCCTGACGCCCGGTCAGTTTCCACTGCTGCGCGGCGAGGTTCTCTTGGCCAGATTTGTTAAGAAGGTCTTTTCCGGCCCCCATGTCTTGGATGACGGAGCCGTTCACGTCGAACTGGATATACCGCCATTGCGCCACATCGCCGTTACTGAAATCGGGCAACTGCTGCGACACAGCCGGAGAGGCCGCGAAGAGAAGGCTCGGGAGAATGTAGTGAAACTTCATACTGATTGAGGTTTTGATTAGGAATTTGCAGGAGATCCGGCGCTTATTCTTCCGAAAGCGCATAGCACCAGACGTCGACGGCACCTTTTCCTACAATTGTAATTACCCGCAAATGTAAGCTATTTTTCTGAAAGCACCAACATTTTCGCCCAACAGATGCAACAAACCACACAAACCCGTTCTGCCAAAAGGCAACAGCGCACTTCTCAAATCCGCCCTAAGTCAAAATCGGTCATTAGACCGTCATAGGATAGCTCTAACATTGGGATTTGGCCTTCGGATACTTTACGCCTTTTGCCGGCATCTTTTCATTCCTCTTTCAGCCGTATAGCCCGCTATACTCCTTCAAGAGAGAATAAAAATCTACCTGACAAAATCCTGAAAATCATCACAAAATCTAATGACCGATTGGGACTAAAGATAATGCACACCCACCGGTCAATTCACTTTTTTGCCTCGATTGCCCAAATGTCACCTTAACTCATTTAACCTTCAACCGAACCCCGCGTGTTAAAATGAGACGTCAACACGACTTTCCCTAGGGAAAATAAAATTAGCTCTGAGCAAATTTTTCCGAGCCTAGGGCTAATTCCTCTGAGAACCGGGGCAATTTCTGCCATATACAGGCAATATAGGCTATTACAAAGTAGAGGAAAGGGCAATCCAGCGTGGATTGCCCTTTCCTCTACCACAAATATACAGCTTCCGAGCGCTGAAAGCAAGCTGTGTTAAAGCCGAAAATTTCCCAGAATGGGATTTCAACAACCACAGAATGCGCTTGCCCTCACAGCGGATGCCGGACTTGCCCAAACGATAGGAACGTGGACAACTGGCGCACATCAGGGCTGGGCTGACAGACCAGCACCTAAGAGGAAGTCATGGGCTGCGGCAAGAGAGGCCGTCTTGCCGACGTCAAGCAGGCGGAGCCCCTCTACAGGAAAGGCACGGACATCACGGCGGGCACAGGCATCGAGATAGAAGTCCATGATCGGAAAGGCCTCCGGCCAACCGGCCATATCGTCGATCAGGCGTGGCGAAACGCAGTGGATACCCGAGAAGGCATAGCGCTGGCAACACTCTGGACGCAGGCTGGGATGTGGAGACCTCACGGCACCTGTTTTAATGTTTGTCCACCCGACAAGGCGACCGGCCTCGTCGAAGAGCAGGTAGCGCGAGGTCTCGCGACGGCTGACCATCAGCAGTGCGTCGGCTGTCGCACCCGCGGCGTAGAAAGCGCGCAAATCCGCATTGTGCAGAATGTCCACGTTATGAATGAGTATGGGATCAGGCGTGGGGGCAAACAGCGCCGCCGCCCGACGCAGGCCACCGCCGGTGTCGAGCAGATGGGTGCGTTCGTCGGACACCTTGACACTGACAGGATAATGATGTGTGGCAATGTGTTCGATGATCTGTTCGCCGAAGTGGTGGACGTTGACCACGATGTCATCGGCCCCGGCTGCCATAAGCCGCCCGATTGTGATGTCGAGCAACGTCTGCCCGTCGATGGTGACAAGTGCCTTGGGGCGACTGTCGGTCAGTGGCCGCAGGCGCGTGCCCAGCCCAGCGGCGAGAATGAGAGCTTTCATGTGTGTGAGTGTAAAAGAAAAGTGGCCGAACCCGCGATGGGTAAGGCCACTCGGTAATGGTGTGCGGATGCAGGCGCCTTGTCCTATTTGGCGAAGCGGCTGTAGATGACGTTGAGCGAGATCTTTCCACTGTTGCCCCCCATGAGCTTCACGCTATACATGCCCAGCAGGTTCTTGATGTTAAGAAGCGTCTTGGTCGTATAGCCATAGCTGTTTGTCGTCGTGGTGTACTCGGCGGCCACGGGAACCAGGCAGAGCTTGTTCCAGTCTGGATTCGCCGCCTCCCAAGCGGCATATTTCGTGTTGCGTTCGGCCTCGGTGTCCGTGCCACTGACACCGGCGCCGCGGTCGCGCTCCTCCTTCAGCCGTGTGATGAGCACACTGATGTTGCTGAAAGTATAAGCGTTGTAGTCATTGTCGAACGTGGCGATGTACGAATCGATGCCGTTGGTCAGCCGGTTGTTTTCGAAGAACTCCTTGGCTTTTGACTTGCGCAGGAGCACCACGTTGGCAGGTGTCTCCAGGTTGTAAGAACTGGGGCTGCCGCTGTTGTGCCGGGCAAAAGTGAGCGTGGCCGAATTGATGGTATCCGTATAGTGCTCACCGGCCACGATATCGCCAACAGGCAGTGTCACCTCGGTGTAGAGTCCCGCAGGCGATTTGAGGTAGGTGTAGCCGTTGTCCGGGTCGAGCATATTGTCCGGGATGCTGTTGTCCGTCATGGTCTGCTGTATGACCTCCTCTGTGGCGGCCATACGTTGCATGCCCTCGGCAATGGTGTCGCGTCCGGCCTCGTTGGTGGTGTGGTAACGGAAGTAGACATCAAGCGTCGTGGTCTGTGCGCAGATCATGGAGCCGACGCCACCGGCACTTTTGAAATAGAAGCCCGGGCAGACGTGGTGAATGAACTGGTAGGAGTTGCTATAATATTCCGGATGGGCGTAGTACTGGTCAGCGAGGAACCGGCCGTAGCTGGTCGGCAGGTCGATGACAATGCTGCGGTAGTTGCTGCTGCTGGTGGCGGAATCAGGACGGCTGAGATCCCTGACGGCGTAGCTGACGGTGCGCTTGACGCCCTTGCCCTCGGTCAAGAACTCGTCGGCATCGAGATTGGTGTAGTAAGGTGTGTTCTCCTTGATGACCTTGTTCGTGTCGAGCTCCTGCATGGTGAGCTTCATCGTGGTGAGCGAGTCGCCATAATAGCTGTTGATGAAGACACGTACGCGGCAGGAGTCGATGATCAGGTTGCCCTTGTCATCGGTGAGCATCTTGTTCCGGTCCGGGAAGGCAGAATCCTCCAGCACATTGAACTGGGCAAGGAAGTTGCACGTTGTCTTGGCTCGGGTCTCTGGGTCGATGACGCACCCCAGATAGCTGTCGTTGGTATTGGCCAGTACGGAATCGGTGCGTACGGTTGCCGTGTTGATGGCATACGTCTTCTGGGCGGTCGACACGAGGTCTTGTCCCGGCATGACGGTTGTCCCGATGGCGGCTGTGTCGTCGTCGCAGGCGGCGAGCAGGGCCAGCTGCATGGCCATGGCCGGCAGCAGCAGCTTCGTTAGGCGAAAATTCTTTTTCACGATGTTGTGGACGTGTGGGAATGGAAGTATGATGAGGGGAATGCGCCGGGCTGTGCGGCCGGTCGTTGCCAATGCGCCGACGGCGCCGTCAGTCGGCGTCGCCGTCGGCAAACACGCTGTCGTAGCAGGCGCCGAAACCCTCGTTGAGGTTGTCGAGACCGGGGAAGTCCCAAGCCTTGACGCCACGCTGGCGGGCATAGTCGGTCAGTTCCGGATGCGCACCTTCGGCCCCCTGTATGTAACCGTCGGAGAAAGCGATGGCCAGCTGCCCGTAGGCTTCAGGACTGGTGAAGTCGATGCCCGTGCCCTTAATGACATCGGCCGTGGCCGAACGGAAGGCGAGGCAGTCGACGAAGTTGGGCACCGGGCTCAGTTTCGGCATCTCGTCGTAGGCGGTGAATATCACTTTCGAGTTGGCGAAAGACGGCTCGTCGCCGTAGACGGTCTTGATATAGAGCGGCGCAACAGCCGACATCCAGCCGTGGCAGTGGATGACATCAGGACACCAGCGCAACTTCTTGAGCGTCTCCAGCACACCGCGGGCATAGAAGATGGCCCGTTCGGCATTGTCCTCGTACTCCTGCCCGTTCCCGTCGCAGAGCATGTCGCGCTTGTTGAAGTATTCATCGTTGTCGATGAAATAGACCTGCATGCGCGCGGCCTGGATGGAGGCTACCTTGATGATGAGCGGGTGATCGGTATCGTCAATGATGATGTTCATCCCCGAGAGACGTATGACCTCGTGAAGCTGGTTGCGGCGTTCGTTGATGTTGCCCCATCTGGGCATGAACGTACGGATTTCCCTTCCGCCGTCCTGGATGGCTTGTGGCAGCTTGCGTTCGAGGAGAGACATCTGGCTCTCTGGGACGTAAGGCATGAGCTCCTGGGTGATGAAGAGCACCTTCTTTGCTTTCGTCATGTTCGTTTTTCCTTTGGACGCCCCGGGTATGTGCGTCCTTATATGAATTTTGTTTTTGGTTTGGCTGTTGTGCTGTTGCAGTATGCGACGGAGGGGCGTACCGTGAACCGGCAGGGGCGCCCGGCAAGGCTCCGAATATATGTCAATGCAAAGGTACGAAAAAAAAACGGAATCCCATGAGCCTGAAAGGGATGATAACCTGCGGGCTGTTAAAAAAAGCGTTTTATACGGATGGGGCAAGCGCTATATGATAATAATTCTGTTATTTTGCACGCCTAATTCTGTAAAGGCACAGCTTATGAAAATAGCAGCTAGCACATTAGAACTTGAGAAAGCCCTTCAGGCCGCGCGTGCTGAAGGCGGAACGGTGGGTCTGGTTCCGACAATGGGCGCCCTCCATGCGGGGCACGCCTCGCTCGTCAGCCGCAGTGTGGCCGAAAACGCGGTCACCGTGGTCAGCATCTTCGTCAATCCCACACAGTTCAACGATAAGACCGACTTGGCCAACTACCCCCGTATGCCGGAACAGGACTGCGCGCTCCTAGAACGTCTCGGAGCCGACATCGTCTTCATGCCGACAGTCGAAGACATCTACCCCACCCCTGACACGCGCCGCTTCAGCTATCCGCCCATCGACACGGTCATGGAGGGGGATCGCCGGCCAGGGCATTTCAACGGTGTCTGCCAGATCGTCAGCAAGCTCTTTGCCCTTGTCCACCCAGACCGCGCCTATTTCGGCGAGAAGGATTACCAGCAGATTGCTGTCATTCGCGCCATGGTGGCCGACCTACAGCTGCCTGTTGACATCCGCCCTTGCCCCATCGTGCGCGAGGCGAGCGGACTGGCGCTGAGCAGCCGCAACCAGCTTCTGACGCCTGAGGAACGACAGACGGCTGTCAACATTTCGCGCGTCTTGCAGGCCAGTATCGCCTATTCCGGCCAGCACACTGTGGCTGAGACCCACGACAATGTGGTCAGCCAGCTCAATGCCGTCAACGGGCTTGAGGTGGAATACTTCCAGATCGTCGATGGGCAGACACTGCAAGACATCACCGCTTGGACAGACGCACCGACTGTCGTCGGGTGCATCACGGTCTACTGCGGCCATCGCCCCGTGCGCCTCATCGACAACATACACTATCGCGGCTGACCCTGCGGAGCGAGGCCTAAAGTCGCTTATCTCTTATTCCTTCAGTTCCATGTATATCAATCTCTTAAAGTCAAAAATACACTGTGCGCGGGTCACCGAGGCCAATCTCCATTACATGGGGAGCATCACGATCGACGAAGACCTGATGGACGCAGCCGGCATCATTGCTGGCGAGCACGTCCACGTGGTCAACAACAACAACGGTGAGCGCATCGAGACCTACGTCATCAAGGGACCGCGCGCTTCGGGCTGTATCTGCCTGAACGGCGCCGCAGCCCGCAAGTTCCAAGTCGGCGACGAGGTGATTATCATGTGCTTCGCCCAGATGACGCCGACAGAAGCGGCTAGCCACAAGCCGCGTGTCATCTTCCCCGACGGTCCCGACAACCGGCTCTGAAGCGTATGTCCCCTTTGCCACTGCCCGCATTCTTGCGCTCTGCGGCCGGCCTAGCCGGTCGCATGCTCGACATTGTGTTTCCACGCTATTGCGCGGTCTGCGGCAAAATGCTGGCGACAGGTGAGCGCCATGTCTGCACAACGTGCTTTGTCGGCCTGCCTTTCACCCGCTTGCGCGGGGCACCGGGCAATGTCGTCGAGCGGCTCTTCTGGGGACGGATTCCCATTGAGCGGGCCAATGCCCTACTGCGCTACCGTATAGACAGCGCGTCGCGTCAGATCTTCTTCAAATTCAAATACCATGACCGCCCCGACGTCGGACATTTTTTCGGGCGTGTCATGGCCCGCGACCTGCGCGGTACCGGTTTCTTCGACGGCATCGATGTCATCGTCCCACTGCCTTTGCACCCACACAAGGAGCGCAACCGCGGCTACAACCAGAGTGAGGCCTTGGCAAGGGGTGTCGCCGCAATCACGGGGCTTCCTGTGCTGACAGGCGCCGTCGCCCGTATCATCGACACACCGACCCAGACACACCTGACGCCAGATGAGCGGCGGCGCAATGTGCATGGCGCCTTCCGCCTTGTGCACCCGGAGGCTGTGGCGGGGCGCCATGTACTGCTCGTCGACGATGTACTGACCACCAATGCCACCCTGATGGCCTGCGCCGAGGCCATGCTGGCCGCAGACGGCGTGCGCTTCAGCATACTCGTGCTTGGCTTGGCCGGCAGGCATCCGGCTGGTGGACATTCTTTCCATGCATGGTGGCGCGAGGAGCCAGGCGCGGAAGAATAACGGGGAACTATTGCAGTTATCTCGAAATAAATGTGTAAGTTTGTAGTCTGTAATAGCTTCTCCACATAATTCCTCACCAATATGGACACTGCCAACCTCAAAGCCATCCAGCAAGTCAAGGACTACAACGACATCTTCGGGGCGCCGACGTGCCATCCGCTCGTCAGCGTCGTCAATTTCTCAGACATGCCTCCCATTCGCCATGGCCGGTATGTATATGGCGTCTATGCCCTGTTTCTCAAAGACGTAGATTGTGGAGAGATGCGCTATGGACGACAAGTCTACGACTATAGCGAAGGGACAGTATTGGCCATTGCTCCGGGGCAGGTGGCCGGTACCGTCGACGACGGCCAGCGCCATCAGGGTCATGGCTGGGCACTCATTTTCCACCCCGACTTGATTCATGGCACGGGACTGCTGCGGGCCATGAAGGACTATACTTATTTCTCCTACGAAGCCAACGAAGCGCTCCATCTCTCCGAAGACGAGCGCACCGTGTTCATGGATTGCCTGCACAAGATACAGGCTGAGATAGAGGGTGGCATAGACCGGCATACGCGGCGCCTGCTCGTGGCCAACATAGAGGTACTGCTCGACTACCTGCAACGCTTCTACGAACGCCAGTTCGATACCCGCAACCGCGTCAACCACGACATTCTGAGCCGCTTCGAGGATCTGCTCGAAGACTATTATGCACCGGGGCACAGCAACGAACTGCCCACTGTCAAGTATTTTGCCGACCACCTCTGCCTGTCGTCGAACTATTTCGGCGACCTCGTCAAACAGGCCACCGGCCGCACCGCCCGCGATCATATCCAGCAGAAGCTCGTCGACATCGCCAAGGAGCGCATTCTCCTGCCCAAGAGCACCATCAGCGGTGTTGCCTACGAGCTGGGCTTTCAGTACCCCCAGCACTTCACCCGTCTGTTCAAGAAGGTCACCAACCTGACACCGCAGCAGTTCCGCCGCCTCTATTAGCCGTCAGCGACTGACACGATGGGTAGCCACATAGGCGGCGAACTGTGTGCGGTCACCGTTGAACACGTTGATATCCACCTCACCGTGAATGCCTGCCACGCGCCCATGGGGCGAGAGCTGCCAGTAGAGGAGGTGGACGTAAGGCTTGTATTCTCCGTAACGGGCTATCCACACTTGGCATTGTGCCAAGTCCGCAGGTATATTTTCCATATACTTATTGACAAAGGTCTGACTGACATAGAGCACCGGCGTTGTGCCACAGGCCGCCTTCACATAGCGCACCCATGCCGCCATCTCGCGGTACATGGCTCTCGCACCGCCCATGTCCGCTATCTGGCGATCGGTCGGCTCGACATCGAGCACCGGAGGCAAGTCGCCCAGACGCGGACGCGCCGTACGCATGAAGTGGAGGGCCTGGGCGTGCCCCGGCGTACGGGTAGAGAAGAAATGGTAGGCCCCGACGTGGATGCCACGCCGGCGGCAGGCTGCGGCATCGGCGGCATAGTAGCGGTTGCGCAGGCGCACGCCTTCTGAAGCCTTGACATAAACGAAACTGACGGCATAGTCCTGCGCACCGCGAATGCGGGTGGCATTGGCTGCGCCGAGGCGACGAATGCGTACACGGCTCCAGTCGATGGCATAGTGGCGGCGCCCGATGTCATGCTGATAGCGCGAAATGTCGATACCATAGACACGGTCGGCTGTGTAAATCATCTGTTCGCCGCGGAAGCGGTCGTTGTGCCAGATGCCAGCCCTTACCATCTTGCGCTCACCGACGGCAAAGCCGAATCCTTCGCGGCGCCCCTCCTTCCATTCGCCAACGTAGACCGTGCCGTCTGCCGCTACCTTCGTCCCACGGCCGGAGCGCCGCAAGTCGCAGTCGAACGTCCCGGTATAGGTGCCGGTAGCCGTTGTGGCGGTACCATAGGCCAGGGTATCGGCGCACCAAATGCCGGTGATGACTTGCCGCAACGTGTCTTTCAGCGTGCCGTAGCCGGCGCGTTGCCCACCCTGCCACTGCCCTGCGTAGCGCGAACCGTCCTTATAGACCATGACACCGTAGCCCTCTGGCTGCCCCTCTCCGACGCGGCCCGTGTAACGGCCGTCAACGAGGTGCAGGACCGCATAGCACCCAGCTGTCCGCCGCAAGCCTGACACGTTGCGTGGAGAGTAGACCGTCACAGCGGTGTCTGGGGAAACCTGCAGCGCTGCCGGTGGTAACAGGGCACGGCGCAACTGGCCCGCCAGCGCGTGCCCCAGCCACGCCGCGCTACCAACGGTACGGAGACAGAAACGGCGCACCGCCGCTACCCGCACCGTCTTTTCCCCGGTACGCAGGCCGCAGAGCCGCCCGCGGCAGTCGGTCACGACGCTGCCCTCACCGCAGTCCAGCCGCAGCCGTACCGGCACGATGTCGGCCATGTCACTCGTGCCGAAGCATCCCAGCATGTAACTTGCACCGGTATGTGCCACAGGCCAGAGCGGTATGTAGGTCGCCGCTGGCGGTAAATGGCCATCGGCGGTTCTGAAAAGGGCCAACTGGCCGTCGGCGCCAAGCAGTTGCAACGAATGACGCTCACGAAGCATCGTGGCTACCCCTTGTCGCCGTGTCGGGATGGTCTGAAGGGCTGTGGCCCGGCAGTGGCGCACGGCGCGGAGCGGCCGCGTATCGGCCATGACGCGAGTCAGTCGGGCACGGAGCGAATCGACGGTCGCCGTCTGCCGGGCCATAGTGGTGCGAAAGGCCATAACTGAGTTGTAGCCGTCATCAGTCACAGTGTGGGTGCGGGCATAGTAGTCGAGCTCGCGCATGGCCTCATGCTTCGTGGCGGCCAGCCGCTCCAGCCTGTCAGCCTCGCGGCGCAGCATGACGCGCAAGCTGTCAGTGCCTGGCAGCCCTCCCGCATGACCGATTGCGGCAATTGCAGTGACAAGATGGCCGTCCGCCGAGACGTAACAGCCTGAGGTCACGGCTGAATCTCCGCTGGTGGCATTGCCTACGTCGTCGGTCAACTGGCCCGTGGCGGGCGCGATATGCAAGGTATCGCCGGTAGGGGAGATGACGTCCAAGCGTGTGACGGATTCTATGCGGCAGACAGCGTCGAGTTGGTGCGTCAGGCTGTCAGTGCCGAACGTCCACCACCAGACGAGTGTCAGCAGACAGATGGCAGCAATTTTGAGCAGCAGGCGGCGTCTGCCGCCACGTCCGCCGTTGCCGGCGGTATGTTGAGCGGTGAGCATAATAGTTGTAAAGTCTAGCGTGTCGTGAGCAGATGTTTCTGTCCCAAGGGCAGTGGCGCAAAGTTACACATTTGGGTACAGGTGGCCAAACCGTGCGCAGGGCATGTCCACCCCTCGTGTTAAGAAGAGAGAAGAACAGCCCATACACCCGGGCCTCATGATGGCCAGGGGTATGGGCTGTGTCTGAAATGCCGGTGCTCGCCGGTGCGTTTATCGGATGAAGAGCAGTTCGCGGTATTTCGGCAGTGTCCACATCTCGTCCTCCACGATGAGTTCGAGTTTGTCGATGTGGTAGCGGATTGCGTCGAAGTAGGGGGCCACGTCGTCATGATAGGCGATGGCCAGATCGCGGATATTCTCTATCCTGTTGACCACCTTGCGCTTCTCAACCATGGCTTCCACATTCTCTGCAATGAAACTGGTGTGCTTGTTGATCTTCTCGATGAGGTCGATGTTGTAGGCCGTAAGCTCCTTCACCTTGGCAGGGTCGCTGAAGGCCAACTGTATCTTGTGTACGTTGTCCACAAGCTCGCTCTGGTACTTCGTGGCCACGGGGATGATGTGGTTCATGCAAAGGTCGCCGAGCACGCGGGCTTCAATCTGTATCTTCTTCTGGTAGGTCTCCCATTTTATCTCGTTGCGGGCCTCAAGCTCGTGGCGGTTCATGACGTGCATGCGCTCGAACATTCTGATGCTGCTGTCGTCGAGGTAGCGGTCGAAGACGAGTGGGCATGAGGTCTCGCAGTCAAGCCCGCGACGGGCTGCCTCTGCCTTCCATTCGTCACTATAGCCGTTGCCGTCGAAGTGTATGGGGCGACAGGTCTTGATGTCCTCGCGGAGTACGTCGAGAATGGCCGACACCTTGCTCTCGCCCTCGGCGATGAGAGCCTCGACGCGTTCGTGAAAGTCTGTGAGGGCCTCGGCCACGGCGGTGTTGAGGGCGATCATGGCGCTGGCACAGTTGGCGGTCGACCCGACAGCGCGGAACTCAAAGCGGTTGCCGGTAAAGGCGAAGGGCGACGTGCGGTTGCGATCCGTGTTGTCGATCATCAGCTCGGGTATCTGCGGAATGTCGAGGTGAATGCCGTGCTTGCCCTCCACGGTGAAGAGCTCGTCCTTGGTCGAGTGCTCCACGCGGTCAAGCAGTTCGCTGACTTGCTTGCCGAGGAAACTGGAGATGATGGCGGGCGGTGCCTCATTGGCGCCAAGGCGGTGGGCGTTGGTGGCGCTCATGATAGATGCCTTGAGGAGACCATTGTGGCGATAGACGCCCATCAGCGTCTCAACGACGAAGGTGATGAAGCGCAAGTTGTCCTCAGGTGTCTTACCGGGGGCATGGAGCAGCATCCCGGTGTTCGTCGTCAGACTCCAGTTGTTATGCTTGCCAGATCCGTTGATGCCGGCGAAGGGCTTCTCATGGAGCAGGCAGCGGAAGCCATGCTTGCGAGCGATATTGCGCATGAGCGACATGATGAGCATGTTGTGGTCGACGGCCAGGTTGCACTCCTCGAAAATCGGGGCAAGCTCAAACTGGTTGGGAGCCACCTCGTTGTGCCGTGTCTTGCAGGGGATGCCCAGTTCGAGGGCCTGTATCTCAAGGTCACGCATGAACTCAGCCACACGCTCAGGGATGGCGCCAAAGTAATGGTCTTCCATCTGCTGGTTCTTGGCCGAGTCATGCCCCATGAGGGTGCGTCCGGTCAGCAGCAGGTCGGGGCGGGCGGCATAGAGGCCTTCGTCAACGAGGAAGTATTCCTGTTCCCAACCCAAGTTGGCAGTGACGCGCTTCACCTCGGGATAGAAGTAGCGGGCCACAGCCGTGGCAGCCTTGTCGACAGCGGCAAGGGCTTTTTTCAGCGGTGCCTTGTAATCGAGCGCCTCACCGGTATAGGAGATGAAGACAGTCGGTATCATCAGCGTGTCACCGACGATGAAGACGGGCGACGCGGGATCCCAGGCAGAATAGCCGCGGGCCTCAAAGGTGGAGCGAATGCCGCCGTTGGGGAACGACGAGGCATCGGGTTCCTGCTGTATGAGCTCCTTGCCGCTGAAGTTCTCGACCATACCGCCCTTGAAGTCGTGCTCGACGAAGGCGTCGTGCTTTTCGGCAGTGCCATCGGTGAGCGGCTGGAACCAGTGGGTGCAGTGGGTGACACCCATCTCGATGGCCCATTGCTTCATGCCTGCGGCCACTTCGTCGGCCACAGAGAGGGGTAACGGTGTACCTTCCTCGATGGCTTCGCGCAGCTTGTTGTACGTGTCCAGAGGGAGATAGCGGAACATCTTTTCCTTGTTGAATACGTACTTGGCGAAGTACTCTGACGGACGTTCGGCCGGTGCCTTCACCTCGACGGGGCGCTTCTTGAAAGCGTCTTCGACGACTTTGAATCTGAGGTTGCTCATACTCTGTTTGTATTGGTGTTGTGGTTGTTCAGTCTGTGGTGCGGGCAGGAAATGTGGCACGTCAGCGTTCGAGCACGGGCTGTCCGTTCTCAAACTTGATGGGAATCCAAAGGTGGCGGCTGTGGCTCAGTTGCTTCGGTGTCCAGATGTCGGCCATGAAGATGAACTCTCCGGGACGCTGTGGGTCGGGCATGGCGAAGGTGCCTTGGCCGCCGAAGGTCTTGTCTGCACCCTCACCGCGGGCGGGGCATTCCAGCTGCTCCCAGGGGCCGGTGAGTTTCTTGGCACGGAACATGCGGGCCTTATTCGGCGCCCAACCGGTGCAACCGCTTGTGATGAGCCAGTAGTAACCGTCTTTCTTGAACACGACCGGGGCCTCGTTCTGCCCCGCCGGGGCCACGCGCCAGTAGCGGCCTGTATAACCTGTGTAGTCCTTGTCGAGCTCAGCGATGTGGAGGGTCAGGTTCTCTTCGGAGGAAAAGATGTGGTAGGCTTTGCCACCGTCGATGTAGACGGTCATGTCTCGGCTCATCTGTCCCTTCTGCATGTCGCGGACGACGAAGAGGCCCTTGGCCACGGCCTCTCGCCACTGCGGCGTCCACCATTCCTTGTAATCATCGGCATTGAGCGCCAAGGCGGCTTTCTTGTCCTTGCCGCTGAAATCGGCCGGCCACTTCCCGGCGTTGGGACGTCCGGAGCCGACCAGCGTGAACGGGCCCTTCGGCGAGTCGGACGTGGCAAACCCGGTGCTGGCGGCAGCATAGCCCTTGCCGCGAAGCTCGAGGTGGAAGAGCATGACGTACTTCTTCGTCCGGGCGTTGTAGACCACCTTGGGGCGTTCCATGAGACAACCGGTCGAGACGTCCTGCGACAGGTCTGTCGAAGGACGGAAGACCAGTCCTTCGCAGTGCCACGTTTTCAGGTCGCGTGAGGTATAGAGCGCCACGCCGTCCTCGCTGACGCCGGGCTGGTCTTCGACGCGATGCTCGCCATACCAGCAGTAGGTGCCGTCAGCAAGCTGGATGATGTTACCGCCGTGGCAGTTGATGTGCTGGCCGTCATCGGCGAGCCAGAGGCCGTCGGCCGTCGGCACCGGCTGGGCAATGAGACTCAAGCCAATGGAGCAGAACAGGGCTGTGATGCAATTGCGGAGTTTCATATGGACTGTCATTGGAGAAAAAGCGTATCTGTTTGTGTGTTTATGCAGCTGTGGCCCTACTTCTTCAGCCAAGCCTTCAGGCGGGCCATGGCGGTCTCGCAGTCCTCGCGGGAACCAAAGGCGGTCAGGCGAATGTACCCCTCACCGGCGGGCCCGAAACCGACACCAGGCGTCGAGACAACATTGATCTCGTGGAGCAGTTGCCCGAAGAAGTCCCAGCTGCCGGTGCCCTCTGGCGTCTTGAGCCAAATGTAGGGGGCATCGATACCACCGTAGACCGTGATGCCCACCTCAGTGAGGGCCTCGCGCATGATGCGGGCGTTGGTCATGTAGTAGTCGATGGTCTCACGCACCTGCCGTTTGCCCTCAGGGGTATAGATGGCGGCGGCGGCGCGCTGCACGATGTAGGCCGTGCCATTGAACTTGGTGCACTGGCGACGGTTCCAGAGCTGGTTGAGACTGGCGTCGCTGCCATCGGCGGCCTTGACGGTCAAGGCCTTTGGCACAACGGTGTAGCCGCAACGCAGGCCGGTGAAACCGGCGGTCTTGGAGTAGGAGTGAAACTCGACGGCACAGGCCTTGGCACCCGCTATCTCATAGATGGAATGGGGTATGCCCGGGGTGGTGATATAGGCCTCGTAGGCTGCGTCGTAGAGGATGATGCTCTTGTTGCGCAGGGCATAGTCCACCCATTTCTCCAGCTCAGCACGGCAGAGTGTCGTGCCTGTCGGGTTGTTTGGATAGCAGAGATAGATGAGGTCGGTGCGGTGATCGGGCAGAGCTGGCGTGAAGTTGTTCTCGGCTGTGCAGGGGCAGTAGGTCACGCGGCTCCAGGCGCCGTTCTCGAACTCGCCGGCACGGCCGCCCATCACATTGGAATCAATGTAGACGGGATAGATGGGGTCTGTGACGCAGATGGTGTTGTCCTTGCCCAAGATGTCGCCGAAGTTGCCAGTGTCACTTTTCGCGCCGTCGTTGACGAAAATCTCGTCAGGCGCGATGTCGATGCCGCGAGCGGCGAAGTCGTTATCGACGATGGCCTGGCGTAGGAACTCATAGCCGTGCTCAGGGCCATAACCGTGGAAAGTGGCTGCACAGCCCATCTCGTCGACAGCCTTGTGCAGGGCCTCGATGACAGCGGGAGCCAGCGGACGGGTGACGTCACCGATGCCGAGGCGTATCAGTTGGGCTTCGGGATGTGCCGCTTTGTAGTCGGCCACTTTCTGGGCGATGTCGGCAAAGAGGTAGTTCTTCTGGAGTTTGAGAAAGTTATCGTTGATGCTAGCCATGGCGGTTGCGGTGTTGTGTCGGTTTTGGTTGTGTGGTTTATTATCATTGTGGTATCACCCTCAGTCCTCGATGACGATGCGTCCGTCGAACACCTTGGTGGCCGGTCCGGTCATGTAGACGTGCCCGTCGGCTTCGCGCCATTCGATGTGGAGCGCTCCGCCATCCATGACGATATCAGTCTCCCGACCGCTGCGTCCGGTCAGCGCGGCAGCCACAGCGGTGGCGCAGGCGCCTGTACCGCAGGCCATCGTAATGCCCGAACCGCGTTCCCATACGCGCATTCTGACGGTACCGTCGGGGCGCCGCTCGGCAAACTCAATGTTGCAGCGCTCGGGAAAGATTGGGGCAAACTCGAGCGTCGGGCCGATGGCGGGGAGATCGAGGGCCTCGACACCCTCTGTGAAAATCACGAAGTGGGGATTGCCCATTGAGACGAATGTGCCCCGGTAGACCTGTCCCGTCGTGCTGGTGACATCACCGTCGCACAGGCTGCCGTCAACGGTGTCGAGCTGTGAGCGCACGGCAAGTTGCGGCTCGCCCATGTCGACGGTCACGCGCTCCACAAGGCCATCGTGGCCCAGAATGAGGTGAAGCACCTTGACACCCGACAGGGTCTCCAAGCGGATATCCGTCTTGTCGGTCAGGCCGTTGTCATGCAGGTACTTGCCGATGCATCTGGAGGCATTGCCGCACATGCGGGCCTCTGAGCCGTCGTTGTTGAAGATGCGCATGGAGAAGTCCGCTGTCTCCGAAGGCCCTATCAGCACGAGGCCGTCGCCGCCGATGCCCTTGTGACGGTCACTCCAGCGCCGAGAGAGCTCTTCTGGGTCGCTGAGCGGATACACGAGGGTGTTGACATAGATATAGTCGTTGCCAGCGCCGTGCATTTTTGTAAATTCGATTGTTCGTTGCATGCTACTACGTATCGTTTTGATGGGTGCAAAGGTAGTCAATTCTTTCATTCCGACCAATGCTTACCCAAATTTTCTTTCTATATTTCATTAAATCGAAGATATATCTATCAAAAAGAAAGATAGAAACCTCTTCAAGTTTCGTTTTGCTCATTCTTGGCGTTCATTCTCCCCGAACGGTCAACCGCTTTTTCGGAAGGCCGTATATGGGCGGTGCCATCCCGCCTAACGAACGGTGGGGGCGATTGACCGATGGGCCATCGCTGCCGCTTCCGCCGCTGTTACAGCGTACTCATTCCACAGCGAATTATTGCTGTCCGGTAAAACCTTTGCACCTGTTCAGGACACCGCACAGCCCCGGGACTGGGCGACCTATCGTCAATCGTACACCGCACATATCGCACACCAACATTACACATCCTATAAACGCAAACAGCCTATAGGATTTTACGGCGGTTTTCAGGCACACGGGGTGTTTGTCCCAGTGTCAGTGGATCCCATGAAGGTC
>OIYP01000598.1_pt1 | contig 22745 bp, 22 predicted proteins | sample 1588261 | NCBI WGS metagenome assembly OIYP01 (sample SAMN03283293) | human gut metagenome | biome: human-associated habitat; material: feces | host: Homo sapiens | place: Peru | collected 2012
TTCAAGATTGTCGGCTTGATTTTTTCCAAATTTTAAATGGTGTTTAGTATAATACCAAACAAAGCGCACAGACCGTATTTTTCAATATGGTTTGTGCGCTCATTTTATGTGCAAAACTCACAAAAGAGTTAATAAAATACAAGCTAACTTGACAAAAATGTGCAGATTAATAAAAAAACACTTGGAGTTTTACTAAAAGTGTGGTACAATATAAATAATTGAAATCCGTATGCGGTAATACTGAGCTGCGGAACTATTTTCTTTGTTACAGGAAGGTGTTTTATATGTCCAAGATCATTGCTATAACATCAGGTAAAGGCGGTACGGGCAAATCCTCGATCTGTGCCGAACTTGGCTTCGCTCTTGCAAAACAGGGTCACAGGACCCTTATCATAGAACTTGACTTCGGACTTCGCTGCCTTGATATCATGCTCGGCGTAAAGGACGACGTAAAATATGACCTCGGCTCGGTAATTTCGGGTCAGGTCGATGTTTATCAGGCTACCACGCCCGTTAAGATCGCTTCAAACCTCAGCCTCGTTTGCGCTCCCGAAGACCCGTTCTCCAAGGTCGATGCAGCAACGATCAAGCGCATCTGCGAGGAAATGAGAAAATATTATGAGTACATAATCGTTGATACCTCCGCAGGTACGAATGAAAGCGTTTTCGACGTTGTTGAACAGTCCGACCTTATCCTCATCAACACAACGCCCGATCCGATCTGCGTTCGTGACGCCCGTGCAATGTCCGACGAGTTCTATAAGCGCGGAAATAAGAAACAGCGTCTTATCATCAACAAAGTAGACCCCGAGATATTCCAGTCGGATATCGTAAAGGACCTTGACGATATCATCGATACCGTAGGCGTCCAGCTCATCGGCGTTATCCCGAACGATGATGCGGTCGTTATCTCCACGGGCAAGGGAATACCTCTTCCGTCGGGTTCAAATGCGTTCAAGGCATTCGATGCCATATCACGCCGCATCAAGGGTGAGGACGTTCCTTTAAGCTTCAAAATGCTGCTCCAGTAAGGGGTAAAAATGCATCATAACGGAATATAAAAATACATAAAGAAGGGGAGTATCGTCCAATGAATATCGCACTTATTGCACATGACTCAAAAAAAGAATTACTTGTACAATTCTGCATTGCATACTGCGGAATTCTCTCAAAACATAATATTTGTGCAACAGGAACAACAGGAAAGATGGTTGCTCAGGCAACAGGACTTAATATAAAAAGCTACCTCAGCGGTGCTCAGGGCGGCGACCAGCAGATCTGCGCAAGAATTTCCTGCAATGAGATCGACCTGCTGCTGTTTTTCCGTGATCCGCTTTCCCCCAAACCGCATGAACCGAATGAAATGAATCTCTTAAGACTTTGTGACGTACACAATATCCCCGTTGCAACGAATATTGCTACGGCGGAAGCACTTATACACGCACTCGAAAGAGGCGACCTCGACTGGCGACAGATCGTCAATCCGAATGCATAAAAATCATCGGCGGAAAGAACTCCGCCGATTTTTTTGTTATACATTGTGAGTCAATAAAAAATAAAGTTTACGTTAATTCTGAAAGAATTTCGCTTATTCTTTATGTTCGGAACAACTATCCTCGGCAAATAAACGTTAGGAGCAAAGCGACTAACGTTTATTGACGACGGGATATGAATAGTGGGTTTCCTTTTAACGATCAAGTCATAAAATCTTTTTTCGTCAATCTGCATAAATGCAATATACTTTTTCGACAAGCTGATGTCCTCTGTTTTGGCAGAGGACAAAATATAGATCTGAATAAGATCTGATTTTCCAAGTAAACATTTTTACCTCATAGTAAACAAAAAGACCGTATGAACGGTCTTTTAGCTATTAAAACGATTTTAGACGGATTCGTAACCCCTATTAAAACGATTTTGGACGGATTCGTAACCCCTATTAAACAAGATAAGTCTTGTTCGTTGTGATAATTATAGCATAACGCTTTCTGTTTGTCAAGCAGTTGGATAAGAAGTTTGATTTTATGTTATACAATAAAAAATCTGGAGAGCAGGTCGGAAAGATGAAACAAAATGAATATCAGCATATCGAACACGGTTTTCCTCCGTTTTACAGCGAAAGGTCGAAAATACTCATTCTCGGCAGCTTTCCGTCCGTGAAGTCAAGGGAGGACGGCTTTTTCTACGGACACCCACAGAACCGTTTCTGGAAAATGCTTGCCGCTGTTTACGGTGAAGCTGTTCCGACCGATATCACGCAGAAAAAAGCCCTGCTCGAACGGCATAATATTGCGCTTTACGATGTTATTTACAGCTGCGATATAGTCGGTTCGAGCGACAGCAGCATAAAGAATGTCATTCCTGCAAATTTGAGTGAAATTATCGGGGATTCGCAAGTCGAACGGATAATTCTGAACGGAAAAACGGCAGAGAAATTCTTTCGGAAGTATCAGGACAGCTCGCTTTTCGATATGGCGGACGTTATGCCATCGACAAGTCCTGCGAATGCGGCTTTTTCGCTCGAAAAGCTTATCAGCGTATGGGGAGAGGCTCTGACAGCGGTACATAGAAAATATGATTGCTGAACTTGACGAAAAATTTTGCTCATTATCGTCTTATTGCACAAACTTTTGATAAATTTATTGTAAAATCTTGAAAAAACCGCAGAAATGTAATATAATATTTTTATTATAGAAACACTATGGAAAATTTTTTCATCTTTAGAATATTTTTAAGGAGAGTTGAATATATGAGATTGGTTACACGCTCGGATTTTGACGGCCTTGCCTGCGGAGCATTGCTCAAGGACGTAGGAGTCATAGACTGCTGGAAGTTCGTTCACCCGAAGGATCTTCAGGACGGACTTGTTGAGATCACAAAGGACGATTGCCTTGCAAACGTTCCGTTCGTTGAGGGCTGCGGACTTTGGTTCGACCACCATTCCAGCGAATTTGAGAGAAATCAGCTCGAGGGAAAATTCGTTGGTGAAAGCAGACTTACACCTTCCTGCGCACGTATCATCTATGATTACTACGGCGGCGAGGAGCGTTTCTCGCACTATGACGAAATGATGGAAGCTGTTGATAAGGTTGACAGCGGACACCTTACAAAGGAAGAAATTCTTCACCCAGAGGGCTGGATACTCATCGGCTTCCTTATGGATCCGAGAACAGGTCTTGGAAGATGGAGAAACTTCACAATTTCAAACTATCAGCTTATGGAAAAGCTCATCGACTGCTGCCGCACGATGAACACGGAGGAGATACTTGCACTCCCCGATGTCAGGGAGCGTATCGAAGTTTACAACGAGCAGACCGAGAAGTTCATCGAAATGGTAAAGGCTCACACACGTGTTGAAAAGGACGTTATCATCTCCGACCTCCGAGGGGTTGACCCTATCTATTCGGGCAACAGATTCCTTATCTACAGCCTTTATCCCGAGCAGAACATTTCCGCTTGGATCGTAAACGGCAAGGGCGGTGCAGGCTGCAGCGCTGCTGTCGGCTACTCGATACTTAACAGAACATCAAACGTTGACGTCGGACATCTTATGCTCAAATACGGCGGCGGCGGACACAAGGCTGTCGGAACGTGCCAGTTCAGCGATGCGAATATGGATACCGAACTCCCGAAGATGCTTGACGAGCTTGTCAACGGCGTAAAGGATTGAGAGGATACTATATAAAAATGATAGAATACCGCTATGATACACAACTCCTTATCGAGGGTACAGACCTTGACGAGGATAAGATCGACGAATACTTCCGTGAAAATTTTATCGGCGACAGTCTGCTCGCAGTGGGCGATGAGGAGCTTATCAAGATACACTACCACACCAACGAGCCGTGGAAAGTTCTTGAATACTGCGCAACGCTCGGCGAGATATACGATATTGTCGTTGAGGATATGGACAGGCAGTCAAGAGGGCTTAAAGGCTGAGTTAATGGTGCGTTAATGCATTTTTGCTGTCATATTGCTATAATCAAAGGATAGGATTAACTAAATTTTTAGGCTTTTTTTAGATAATTTTCATAAAATATTGACTTTTCCGAAAATAAGATATATAATTATCACAGTTAAAGTTCCCAAGTATACTATATGTAAAGCAGGGAACGCAGTTCAAGCAATTTTTCAAGTTTTAAAGTTTTTATACGGCGGACAAAACGCTTGTATCAGAAATTGTATGGAGGAATCATTATGGCAACCAATGATAAGAAGATCACTTCCGAAGTTAAGAAGACCGATACTGCAAAGACTGTTGAAACTATCAAGACCGAAGCAGCAAAGACTGTTGCAGAGGCAAAACCCGTTGAAGCAAAGCCGGAGGTAAAGCCTGCCGAAGTTAAGCCTGCTGAGGCAAAGGCTGCCGCTCCTGCTCCTAAGAATACAGAAGAAAAGAAGCCTGCTGAGAAAAAGGCTGAAAAGAAAACTGCAGAGAAGAAGCCTGCCGAAAAGAAAGCGCCTGCAAAGAAGACAGCCGCTAAAACAGCAAAGGCTGAAAAGCCTGCCGCAAAGACAGCAGAAAAAGCTCCCAAGGCAAAAGCTCCGAGAGCGCCCAGGACTCCTAAGGTTTCACCTTTTGATGCGACTCTTGCAAAGGCAAAGAAGAAGTTCTCTGCTATCAAGACCGATCTCGTTAAGTATCCTATCGCTGTAAACTTTGAACTTAACGGTTCGGAAGGTGAGATATTCTATGTTTACCTCAGCGAAGCAGGAAAGCCTGCTGTTGAGCCTTACAGATACAATGACTATGATGTATATGTAAGAGTTGACGCTGATTCCTTTAACAAGATCCTTGACGGAAAGCTTGATGTTTACAAGGCTCTTGCAGAGGGCACACTCCATGTTGAGGGCAATGTAAAGAAGGCTCTCATGTTCTTCCTCTCCGCATTCTAAGAGAGAAACCAAACACGCTTATTTAAGCGCCGCACTTCAATGTGCGGCGCTTTGTTATGTTTTTAATTAAAATTTGCAAAAAGGCTTGCATTACGGCTTTTAATGTGTTATAATATATGTAACATTATAAAGAAAGGTCGGAAAGCTTCCGACCTTTTGTTTTTACAGTAAACTTTTTTGATCTATGAAGGGATTGATGAAATGTCAGGAAAAAACGCTAAAAGCGGAAAGGGCGGAAATACTATCGCCAAGGTTCATGATATGGTAATGCCTATCATTGAAGAGCTGGGACTTTCGCTCTGGGACATCGTCTTTGAAAAGGAGGGCGCTTATTGGTATCTCCGTGTCTTTATTGACGGAAAGGACGACCTTGCGAGTATGGAGGACTGCGAGAACGTTACACGTCCGCTGTCGAAGCTTCTCGATGAGCAGGACCCTATCGAACAGAGCTATATCCTCGAGGTAGGCTCGCCGGGTATCGGACGTGCGCTCAAAAAGGAGGAGCATTTCCAAAAGTTCCTCGAATGTCCGATAAGAGTTCGCTTTATCCGTGAAAATGAGAACGGCGAAAAGGAGATCATCGCAGCACTCAAAGCGTATGACAAGGACACTGTTACCGTTGCAAGGGACGGAGCAGAGGAAGTTATCAAGCTTTCCGACACTGCTTTCGTGAAGCTTGCCGATGACGAAGATCTCTTCGGAGATGATTTTGAAGAATAAACCTTTATATAAATTTAGGAGGAATCAGGAAAAATGAGAAAAACCAAAAAAGCACCTGAGATCAACAAGGAACAGCAGTTTATCAAGGATTTTTTCGAGGCACTTGAACTGCTTGCACAGGAAAACAACATCTCTGTTGACGTTCTTGCTGAGAAGATCAGCCAGGCAATACTTAAAGCCGTAAGAAAAGAATATGAATATTGTGACGACTTCGTTGTAAACATCGACCCCGAGCGTCAGATATTCGATGTATGCGTCCTCAGAACCGTTGTTGACGATGAACCTATCGACCTCAACGAGATCAACATCGACGAAGCAAGAGCAGTCTGCGACCCGAACGCACAGCTCGGCGAGAGAGTTCCTTTCAAGCTTTCTCCCTCAAAGTTCGGCAGAATCGCAGCTCAGTATGCAAAGCAGTCTATCCGTCACGATATGAAGGAATTCGAGCGTGACAAAATTATGGGACAGTTCAAGGATAAGGTTCACGAAGCTGTTTCCGCTACCGTTCAGAAGATCGAACCCGCAACGGGCAACATCACACTCACGATCGACGGACACGAAGTTTATATGCTCAAAAAGGAACAGATACCCGGAGAAGTCCTCAAAGAGGGTCAGATCATCAAGGTGTATGTATGCGAGATCATCAACCCCGACAGACGACCTGCCGTTAAGATCTCACGCCGTCACCCCGACCTTGTAAAGCGTCTTTTTGAGCTTGAAATTCCCGAAATTTATGACGGCATCGTTGAGATAAAATCCATCGCAAGAGAAGCGGGTTCAAGAACCAAGATCGCAGTTGCTTCGACCGACCCGAACGTTGACCCTGTAGGCGCTTGCATAGGTCCAAAGCACTCCCGAATCGAAAAGGTCGTTGAAGAACTCGGCGGCGAAAAGATCGACATCATCGTTTATGATGAGGATATCACGGTATTCGTTGCTCACGCACTTGCTCCTGCCGAGGTCATCAGCGTTACAAAGGAAGAGGGCGAAGAGAAGAAGTGTACAGTTATCGTGCCGAACAACCAGCTCTCACTTGCTATCGGCAACAAGGGTCAGAATGCAAAGCTTGCTGCCCGTCTTACCGATTATAAGATCGACATAAAGCCCGAAGTTCCCACTGAATGATAAAACGGAGGTAGAATATGCCTGCTGTAAAAAAGATACCCATGAGAATGTGCATCGGCTGCGGCGAGATGAAGCCAAAAAAAGAGCTTATCCGTATCGTAAAATCGCCCGAGGGCGAGATCAGCCTTGACACAACGGGTAAAAAATCGGGCAGAGGCGCTTATATCTGCCGCTCCTGCGAGTGCCTTGAAAAAGCGAAGAAAGCAAGAAAGCTTGAAAGATCTTTTTCCTGCCGCATCGATGAAGAGGTATATGCAAATATGGAAAGGGAGCTTTCGGAAAATGAATAACAAGCTTTTCGGACTCCTTTCGATGTGCAGAAGATCGGGGAGAATGGCGCTCGGGTTCGATATGTCCAAAGAATCAGCCGAAAAAGGCAAAGCGGAGCTGATAGTTCTCGCTTCGGATATTTCGCCCAAGACGGAAAAGGAAGTTCGCTTCTTTTCCGATAAATACGGCGTCAGAACAGTTAAAACAAACCTTACAATAGATGATTTTTTTCACGGTATAGGGAAAAAAGTCGGTGTTATCGCAGTTTGCGACAAGGGGTTCGCCCAAAAGGCTGAAAGTCTTATCGGCGAGGATACCATAACAAAGAATTAACGGAGGTAATACAGCCTATGAGTAACACAAGATCGCAGTCCAAACAGAAATTAAGTGATGTTGCAAAGGATCTCGGTATTTCCAATCAGGAGCTTATCGATTTCGTTGAAAATAAATTCGGAGAGGTAAAAAAAGCTGCCGCAAGCCTTACCGCTGACCAGCTCAATATCATTCTCGAAAATTACACACAGAATAATCAGGTGGAAAGCTTTGACGGTTATTTTGCAAAGAGAAACGAACCAAAGCCTGTAAAGAAAGAAGAGCCAAAACAGGAAAAGAAGCCTGCAAAGAAAGATGCTCCCAAGGCTGAACAGCCTAAGCAGGAAGCTAAGAAGCCCGTTAAAAAGGAAGCTCCCAAGGCAGAGATCAAGCAGGAAAATGTCAAGTCCGCACCCGTAAAGCAGGAAGCACCAAAGCCTCAGCCGAAGCAGGAACAGCCTAAGCCGCAGCCGAAGCAGGAAGCTCCGAAGCCTGCACCAAAGCAGGAAGTCAAGCAGGAAGCAAAGCCTGCCGTTCAGAACAGCAAGAACGAGCAGAAGAACAAGGCTGACCGCTTCAACGCACAGCAGGCTCTTAAAAACAACGAGCAGAACAAGAATAAGAAGAGCGAGCAGAAGCCTCAGCAGAACAAGGATCAGAACCAGAACAAGACCAAGCTCGATATCAAGTTCGCCGACGCTTCGAGCAATACAGTAGATCAGAAGCTTCACAAGGTAGATACAAGAGGTTCTTATGTCGAGATCGACAAGTACAACGAAAAGTACGAGAACATCGCTCCCGTTCAGAACGGCAGACACAAGGACAATTTCTCCAAGAAGCAGAAGCTTACGCAGAAGTCCCAGCAGAGAAAACAGCAGCAGTATTCCAACAAGCACGAATCCGAGGCTGATAAGCTCCGCAGACTTGAACTCGAAAGAGCAAGAAAGCAGCAGCTCAAAGTCCTTATCCCTGATGAGATCGTCGTTTCCGAGCTTGCTTCAAGACTTAAGGTAACAGCTACCGAAGTTATCAAGAAGCTCATGGGTCTTGGCGAAATGTGTACTATCAATCAGGTCATCGACTTTGATACAGCTTCACTCGTTGCCGAAGAACTCGGCGCAAAGGTAGAAAAGGAAGTTATCGTTACTATCGAAGAGCGTCTTATCGATGATTCCGATGATGACGGCGAGGGCGTTGAGAGAGCACCTGTCGTTGTTGTAATGGGTCACGTTGACCACGGTAAAACTTCACTCCTCGACCATATCAGAAACGCTCACGTTACAGCTACCGAAGCGGGCGGTATCACACAGCATATCGGTGCTTACAGAGTTAATTACAACGGCAAGGACATCACCTTCCTCGATACACCGGGACACGAAGCTTTCACTTCCATGAGAGCAAGAGGTGCGTCCGTAACCGATATCGCTATCCTCGTTGTAGCTGCAGACGACGGTATCATGCCGCAGACTATCGAAGCTATCAACCACGCAAAGGCAGCGAATATCCCGATAATCGTTGCTATCAACAAGATGGATAAGCCGGGTGCAAACCCTGAAAATATCAAGCAGCAGCTCACCGAACACAACCTCGTTGTCGAGGAATGGGGCGGCGATGTTATCTGCGTTCCTATCTCCGCCAAGACTGGTATGGGCATTGACGAGCTTCTCGAAAACGTTCTTCTCGTTGCCGAAGTTGCAGAGTACAAGGCTAACCCGAACAGACTTGCAAAGGGCGCTGTTATCGAAGCACGTCTTGACAAGGGCAGAGGTCCTATCGCAACTCTCCTCGTTCAGAACGGTACTCTCCACACTGGCGATATCATCATCGCAGGTACGGCTGTCGGCAGAGTAAGAGTTATGACCAACGACAAGGGCGAAGTTGTAAATGAAGCAGGTCCGTCCTGTCCTGTTGAGATCACGGGTCTTGCGGAAGTTCCGTCCGCAGGTGACACATTCAACGCCGTTGAAGATGAGCGTCTTGCAAGAGAACTCGTTGAACAGCGTAAGCACGAAGCAAAGCAGGAGCAGTTCAATCAGTATCAGAAGGTAACTCTTGACAACCTCTTCAGCCAGATCGAGCAGGGCGAGATCAAGGAACTTCCTATCATCGTCAAGGCAGACGTTCAGGGTTCTGTCGAAGCTGTTCGTCAGTCGCTTGAAAAGCTCTCCAACGATGAAGTTCGCGTTAAGGTCATTCACGGCGGCGTAGGTGCTGTTTCCGAGAGTGACGTTATGCTCGCAGACGCATCGAACGCTATCATTGTCGGCTTCAACGTCCGTCCTGATCCGGTTGCAGAGGAAAATGCAAAGCGTGACGGTGTTGATATCCGACTTTACAGGATCATCTATGATGCGATCGAAGAGATCCAGACCGCTATGAAGGGTATGCTTGCGCCTAAGTTCCACGAAGTTGGTCTTGGACGTGTCGAAGTCCGTCAGGTATACAAGATCACGGGCGTTGGTACAGTTTCGGGTTCTTATGTTCTCAGCGGCAAGATCACAAGAAATGCCGAGATCAGAGTTGTCCGTGACGGTATCATCATCGCAGACGACAAGATGTCCTCCCTCAAGCGTTTCAAGGACGACGTTAAGGAAGTTGCCGAGGGTTACGAGTGCGGTATCACGCTTGAAAAATTCAACGATGTCAAGGTCGGAGATATTTTTGAAGCGTATATGATGGAAGAAACCAAGGCAGAATAACTTATGTAAAGTTTTTCGGAAAAGCTGACCGATAGCTTCGGTCGGCGTTTTCCCGATGTAATTTCCAGATAAAAAAGGAGTTTATATGCCTAATTTTAAAAATATGCGCCTTTCCGAAGATATAATGCGTGAGATCGCAGGTCTTATAAGAGAGCGTGTCAAAGACCCAAGAGTAAACACAATGGCGACTTCCGTTGTCAGAGTTGAGCTTTCGGGCGACGGCTCGCACTGCAAGGTATTCATCTCCAGCTTCAACGGAATGGAAGATGCTGAAAATGCCGTAAAGGGACTTCAGAACGCTTCGGGTATGCTCCGCCGTGAGATAACCAACAAGCTCCATATCAGAAGATGCCCCGAGCTGCATTTTATCCCCGATAATTCTATCGAACATTCGGCAGAGATCTCACAGATGCTTCACGATATTCTTCCTGCCGAAGATAACGATACAGAAGAAACCGATAACGAGACCGAATAAAAAGGTTGTGATGTTTTGCAGATAAATTTTGAAGAAGCAGCGGAATTTCTCCGTGAAAACGACTGTTATCATATCCTTACCCACGCAAGTCCCGACGGCGACACGATAGGTTCAGGCTTCGGACTATGTGCAATTCTCCGAAAAATGGGCAAGAAAGCCAATGTTTACTGCTCCGATGAGCTTCCGAAGCGCTATGACTTTATGTATGAGGGTTATGGACCGCAGGATTTTGAGGTAAAGACCGTTGTTGCGGTCGATGTTGCCGACCCGAAGCTCCTCGGAAAAAATCTGGAGCATTATGCCGACAAGGTTGAGCTTTGCATAGATCATCATATCTCGAACACGGGCTATGCGAAAAAACTGCTCGTTGAACCGCATGCAGCGGCGGCTTGTCAGGTCATTTTCAAGCTTTTGAGCAGTCAGAAGCTTACCGAATGTGACGCTATGATCGCAAAGTGCCTTTACACGGGCATTGCGACCGATACGGGCTGCTTCAAGTTCGATTCCTGCACTTCCGAAACACACGCAGCTGCGGCTGAACTGATGAAATTCGACATCGGCGCAGGAAAGATAAACCGCAGAATGTTCGACCAGAAGAGCAGGGCGAGAATTGCCGTTGAACAGCACGTTCTCGGCAGTATGGAATACTATTTCGATGAACGCTGCTCGGTAGCTTCCGTTTCGCTCGATGATATAAAGAGAACCGGACTTCCTGCCGAGGAATTCGAGGGCATCGCAGGTATTACGACTGTCCTCGAAACGATAGAAGTCGGCGTTTTTATCCGTCAGAAGGAGGAGCATAAGATAAAAGCTTCGCTCCGTTCGACAGGGGATATTGACGTTTCGGCAATATGCGCTCAGTTCGGCGGCGGCGGTCATATAAAGGCGGCAGGCTGTTCATTTGAAACGAGCATCGATGATGCAAAGACTAAGATAGTCGAAGCTGTCGGCAGGGTTCTTGCGGAAATGGGTGAGAAGAAATGATCGGCGGAAAAAATGATGATCTGAACGGATTGATCTGTGTAAACAAGCCGCAGGGCTTCACTTCTTTTGACGTTATTGCGAAAATGAGGGGTATCCTGCGGCTTCGCAGACTTGGACACGCAGGGACGCTCGACCCGATGGCAACGGGAGTTCTTCCCGTTTTTGTCGGAAAGGCAACGAAAGCCTGCGATATTATCCCCGACCACGACAAGACCTATCGGGCAGGTTTCAGGCTCGGCTTTGTTTCCGACACGCAGGACAGTTCGGGAAAAATGACCGAGCTCGGCGGCGCTGAAGAAGTGACGGCTGAAAAGCTTGAAGCTTCGCTCGGTGATTTCCGAGGGGACATAATGCAGATACCGCCGATGTATTCTGCGGTGACTGTGAACGGAAAGCGGCTTTACGACCTCGCCCGAAAGGGGATAGAGGTCGAGCGTGAAGCTCGTCCCGTCACGATATACAAGCTTGTGCTGACGGATTTTGATGAAGCTTCTCACGAGGGAACGCTTGAAATTTCCTGCTCAAGAGGTACTTATATCCGCACTATCATAAATGATATCGGTGAAAAGCTCGGCTGCGGCGCAGTTATGACAAGCCTTGTGCGGACTGCCGCCTGCGGATTTTCGCTTTCCGACTGCGTGAGCCTTGAAGAATTGCAGGCGAACGCCGACAGCGGAAATTCTGCCGGGAAATATCTTCTCCCGATAGAAAAAGTTTTCGCCGATTATCCGTCCGTGAAGCTTGACGAACACAGAGAAAAGCTTTACCGAAACGGCGTAAAGTTAAAGATAGAGCTTATGGGCGGCTGTATAAAAAGCGGCGGAATACATCGTGTTTTCGGCTCGGACGGCGGCTTTATCGGGCTTGGCATTGCGAACGCAGAAACAATGGAATTTACGGTCTACAAGAATTTCTGAGGGTGATTTTACGATTGAACTTATAGGCACGGATACCGTTCCGAACAGTTATACCGCAGTTGCGGCAGGACTTTTTGACGGAGTGCATCTCGGTCACAGAGCCGTGATAGGAAAAGCGGCAGAGATCGCCCGTGAAAACAAGGATATTTCCGCAGCGGTGTTCACGTTCGATACCGCAACGGTGACCTCAAAAGGCGGCTCGCTCGGCTGTATCCTCGGACGTGAGGACAAGCTTTCAATGCTTGGACAGCTTGGGGCAGAGTATATTTATTCGCCCGATTTTGCGAGCTTTAAGGAATACACCGCCGAGCGCTTCGTAAAGGAAGTCCTGCACGAAAAAATGCGTGCGAAATATGTTGTCTGCGGCTTTGATTTTCGCTTTGGAAAGGGTGCTTCGGGCAATGCGGAAATACTGAAAAAGCTTGGCGAAGAATGTGGCATCACGGTGATAACCGTTCCGCCCGTCAGCGAAGAAAATGGCAGAAAAATTTCCTCAACGCATATCCGTGAGCTTATTTCGGCAGGGGAGATATCCGAAGCGAACGCACTGCTCGGCTATGATTATTTCTTCACACTGCCCGTTATAAGCGGAAACCGCATCGGACGGACTATGGATTTTCCGACGATAAATCAGCGGCTCGGAGCGGAGAGGGCAATGCCGAGGTTCGGCGTTTACGCATCGAAGGCGGAGGTCGGCGGAAAGACCTATTTCGGCATAACGAATGTCGGTGTGAAGCCTACCGTTTCCGACAGCGATATCGTCCTCGCCGAAACGTATATGATCGGCTTTGACGGCGATCTGTACGGCGAAAGGGTCAGGCTCTCGCTTGTGAAATTCATTCGCCCCGAGAGAAAATTCGGCGGCATAACCGAGCTTAAAGCGCAGATAAAAAATGATGTAAATACAGTTTCCGATTTTTTCGGTATCTGATTTTTGAAATTTCAGAAAGGAATTTGGCAAGATGAATACAGAAAATGTAAGAACGAGATTTGCCCCCAGTCCTACGGGCTTTATGCACATAGGCAACCTCAGAACGGCGCTCTATACTTACCTTATCGCAAAGAAATACAACGGAAAGTTCATTCTCCGTATCGAGGACACCGATCAGGGCAGATACGTTGAGGGCGCAACTGACGTTATCTATGATACGCTCCGTGTCTGCGGACTTAACTGGGACGAAGGTCCCGATATCGGCGGCCCTGTAGGTCCATACATTCAGTCCGAGAGAATGGGCATCTTCAAGCAGTATGCGGAAGAGCTTGTCAAAAAGGGCAAGGCTTACTACTGCTTCTGCACAAAGGAAAGAATGGATCAGGTTCACGAGGAACAGCGTGCAAAGGGCATCACTCCGACATACGACAGACATTGCCGTGATCTTCCTGCTGACGAAGTTCAGAAGCTTCTTGATGCAGGCACTCCTTATGTTATCAGACAGAGAGTTCCGCTCGACGGCACAACGACTTTCCATGATGAGCTTTACGGCGACATCACTGTTCCGAACGCTGACCTCGACGACCAGATCCTTATAAAGGCTGACGGTATGCCGACCTACAACTTCGCAAACGTTGTTGACGACCACCTTATGGGCATCACTCACGTTGTAAGAGGAAACGAGTATCTTTCCTCCGCACCGAAGTACAACCTCCTTTACGAAGCATTCGGCTGGGAAGTTCCCTGCTATATCCACGTTGAGCATATCATGCGTGACGAAACACACAAGCTTTCAAAGCGTGACGGTGACGCATATTTCGGCGACTTCGTTGAGGCAGGCTACTACATTCCCGCTATCCTCAACTATATCGCACTTCTCGGCTGGGCGCCAAAGGGCGAGAACGAAATTTTCACCCTTGACGAATTGGTTCAGGAGTTCGACATTCACGGACTTTCAAAGTCACCTGCTATCTTTGACCCGATGAAGATGAAGGCTATCAACTTCGAGTGGATAAAGCGTCTTTCTCCCGAAGAATTCAAGAAAGCGGCTCTGCCTTATATTAGACAGACCTGCAAGAGCGAGAATGTGAACCTTGACATTCTTGCAAGAGTTCTCCAGCCGAGAACAGAGCTTTTCACGCAGATTCCCGAGCGTGTTGACTTCATCGATGAGCTTCGTGATTACGATATCGACCTTTACTTCAACAAGAAGATGAAAACAACTCCCGAAACGAGCCTTGAAGCGCTCAAAGCTTCGCTCCCACTTCTTGAAAACATCTCCGAAGCTGACTGGACGGAGGAGAATATCTACAATATCCTCTCAAAAAAGGCAGAGGAGCTTGGTGTTAAGGTCGGCTGGATACTTCTTCCTGTCAGAGCGGCTCTCTCGGGCAAGCTTTCCACTCCGGGCGGCGGCGTTGAGCTTGCGGCGATCATGGGCAAGGAAGTTACCCTTGACAGAATAAAGAAAGGTATCGAAAAACTTTCCGCATAAGGCAAAAAATTTATCGAAAATAACAATGTGTTCGGAAATTTTTCCTATCTTATCACAGTTTTAACACAGTTATGCGTTAAAATAACAATAATTCCGTGCTAAAACCGTCAGAAAGGCGGTTTTAGCCACGTTAAATATTAAAAATGGACGGTGCTGATAAATGATCGAGGTCAGAAACCTTACAAAGCAGTATGGCTCGAAAAAAGCAGTTGACAATATCTCATTTACCGTTAATGACGGCGAGATACTCGGCTTTCTCGGACCAAACGGCGCAGGTAAATCCACAACGATGAATATGCTGACGGGATATATCTCCTCCACTTCGGGCGAGGCTCTTATCAACGGCATAAACATTCTTGACGAGCCTATGAAAGCGAAAAAGGAGATAGGCTATCTCCCCGAAATACCTCCGCTTTACCTTGATATGACGGTAAAGGAGTATCTCAACTTCGTATATGAACTCAAAAAGTGCAGCCTCCCGAGAAAAGCTCATCTCGAGGACGTTTGCAGTCTTGTAAAGATAACCGATGTTTACGAAAGAGTTATCCGCAACCTTTCCAAAGGTTACAAGCAGAGAGTCGGACTTGCTTCCGCACTCATCGGAAATCCTCCGATACTCATTCTCGACGAACCGACGGTCGGACTTGACCCAAAGCAGATAATCGAGATAAGGACACTTATCAAAAAGCTCGGAAAGAAGCATACAGTCATTCTTTCTTCGCATATCCTTTCCGAAATTCAGGCAGTCTGCGACCGTGTTATCATCATCAACAAGGGCAAAATTGCCGCAGATGACACGACCGAGAACCTCACCGAAAATATCACAGCCGACAGCAGACTTATCATGCGCATAGACGGCAATCGTGAGGAGATCCTTAAGCTGATAAAGACCGTTCCGGGCGTTATTTCCGTCAACGGCGATATGGAGCGTGAGCCCGGCATCTACGATTATGAGATCGAGGTCAAGGAAGGCTGCGATATCCGCCGTGAGCTTTTCAAGCGCATCGTTGCCCGAAACTGGGTGATCCTCGGAATGAAGAAGGACGAAATGTCGCTTGAAGATATCTTCCTCAAAATTACAATGGGCAGCGATGTCAAGATCAGCGTAAAAAAGTCCGATGAAAAGGCTGAAAAGTCCGATATCGTTGATGAAGCTGACAGCGCAGAACCCGAAAAGGCAGAGGAAGTTCCTGCCGAAAATGAAGATACTGAAAAGGAGGAGGAAGAATAATGGGCGCAATTTTCAAGCGTGAGATGAAAGCATATTTCACCTCTCCGATAGCTTATATTTTCATTACTGCATTTTTCCTCTACACGGGAAATTACTTTGTAAATATCAATATGGCTTACGGCTCGACCGATACGACATATATTTTCACAAGCGTTTTCACAATTATGATGATACTCATTCCGCTTATGACGATGCGACTTTTCTCCGAAGAAAAGAAACAGCGCACCGATCAGGGTCTGCTCACAGCTCCTGTCAGCCTCGGCGGAATCGTTGCCGGAAAATTCTTTGCGGCACTCTGCGTTTTCCTCTGCGCTATCTCGGTCTATATCCCCATACTCGTTGTTCTCCACACACTCGCAGGAACGCTTGAATGGGCGACAATATTCGGAACTATCACAGCGCTTATCCTGCTCGGAGCTTCATTCATCTCGATAGGAATTTTCGTTTCCTCACTCACAGAGAGCCAGATCGTTGCGGCTATCGTAAGCTTCGTTATCATAATGTTCTTCTATATGCTCGATCTTCTCGCAGGAAATGTTTCCAACGAGCTTCTGAGCAGCATTATGAAAGGACTTGCTTTCTACACAAGATACACAGAATTCGCATCGGGCATTTTCAATATCGGAAGTATCGTTTATTTCCTCAGTGCAATATTCATCTTCAACTTCCTTACAGTCCGTGTGCTTGAAAAGCGCCGCTGGGCTGACTAAACGAAAGGAGGAATATTACAATGAGCGAAGAAAAAAACAATGTTACAGCTTCCGCAGAAACAAAAGCTGCGAAGCCTAAGAAGCCATTCAATTCAAAGAAGCTGAAATACGGCTCTGCCGCAACTGCGATAACAGTTATCGTTATTGCACTCGTAGTTCTTGTGAATGTTATCGTTACCTTGGTGGGAAAGAGAACCGACCTCACGATCGACCTTACCTCCAAGGGCAACTTTGAAATTTCGCAGGAATCCATAGACTATATCAACAGCCTTTCCGAACCCGTTGAGATCGTAACAATGACCGATGAGGACACTTTCCGTGACGCAGGCAATGTTTACTACACTCAGGCTTATGAGGTGCTGAAAAAATATGCCCTCAACAGTGATAAGGTAACGGTAAAGTTCGTTGATATGACCGCTGACCCGACTTATGCAAACAAGTATTCCGAAATTTACAAGGGTACTATCGCTGCAAACAACATCGTTGTTACATCGGGAAACCGCATCAAGGTTCTGACGGTAAACGACCTTTTCAATACAGAACTTAACTATCAGACATTCTCCTACAACATCGTTTCCTCCAAGGCGGAGCAGGCACTCACATCTGCAATTATGTATGTTACCGACCCTGCACCCAAGACAGCCGCAATTATGGACACGGGCGAGACCGATGTTTCCAACGATTCTATCCGCTCGCTCCTCGAAGATGACGGTTTTGACGTTTCCGAGTTCGACCCGAACGGCGAGGAGTTCCCTTATGACGCAGACGTTATGGTAATAAATGCTCCGATAAACGACCTTTCCGAGGAAGTTATCACAAAGCTTTACAACTACCTTGAAAATGACGGCAACTACGGCAGAAATCTTATCTACCTTGCAAGCTATTCGCAGAAAGCAACAAAGAACATCGATGCTTTCCTCGCAGAATGGGGAATTGAAGTCGGCAGCGGCGTTGTCGGCGACCAGAACACTTCCAACCTTGCAAGCACTTCAACATTCTATGCTATCCGTAACTTCATCGAGGAAAATGACTACTCGGGCAATGTTGCACAGCCCGATCTCCCTGTAGTTTCCTACTTCGCACGTCCTGTAAATATCCTCTTTGAATCGAGCGGAAACGTCACAACTCATTCGCTCCTCAAAACAGCAGATACCGCTTTCGTTCTTACAGATGAAATGCAGGAGGCTGCACAGAACGGCGAAGAACCTGACATCGTGAACGGCAGCTTCAACACTATCGCCCTCGGCAGCAAGTACACCTTTGACAAGGACAACAACACTCTCACATCGAACCTACTTGTATTCGGTTCGTCTGCAATGCTTGATTCCTCTATCACAAGCACTTCCTACTACAACAACGGCGACTACTTCGTTTCGATCCTCAACACTATGACGGGCAAGAACGGCGGCATCTCCATCGTTGCAAAGGACCTTACAGCTGCAACATTTGATACAACGGCTGCAAAGGCAAACGCTGCATTCTGGGTATTCGTTATACTTCTCCCTGCGGCTATCCTTATCACAGGTATCGTTATATGGCTCAAAAGGAGACATAAGTAATGAAGTCGAAGATAAAATTTATCATTATTGCGGCAGTTATCCTGCTCGCTCTCGGCGGAGTTACGGCGTTTCTTCTGCTCACATCGCCTGCCGAGGAATATGAAGATGCTGCTGACGAAGAAACTGTTGCAGAATCAAGCCTTATCTATGACAAAGACCCTGCCGACATTGAAATTCTCGAAATCACAAATGAGTACGGCTCTTACAAGATAAAAAGAGTTACAAGCGGCGACTACAGTATGTGGACTATCGTTGACTACATCTTAGCTCCGATAAGCGACACATTCATCAACAATGCTCTCAACGGCGCAGGTACGCTCACCGCACAGAAAACCGTTATGGAAAATGCCGAGGATATGTCTATCTACGGCTTGGACGAACCGTCTGCGGAATATACGGTCACCTTTGACGATTCGGCAAAGACGACCTACACCGTCAAGATCGGTGATAAAGTCCCTGCTTCGTCCGTTTACAGCTATATGAGCATCGGCGACGAAAACACAGTTTACACAGTAAAGGACAGCGCTGTTGCTTTCGCAAAGGAAAACTCACGCAACTGTGTAAACAAGGTCGTTTTCACACAGAAAACAGCTGAGGACGAAAATGACACTACCGATTATTCTCTCGTGAACAAGCTCACTGTCAGTAGAAAAGACCTCGATTATGATATTGTTATCAATTATGATACACGTCTTGATGATGAGAACATTATGGTTTCCAACTCGTCCAACTATCGTATGAGCGAACCGGTTGTCCTCGATATCAATCCCGATAAGGGTTCGGATGTTATGAGCGGAATGTTCGGACTTACAGCTTCCGACTTCGCAGCTATCCGCCCCGAAGAGGACGACCTCGCACAGTATGGACTTGACGACCCTCAGCTTGTTGTTACGGCTGACACAAAGAGCGGCGAGTTCACGCTCAAAATCGGCAATAAGGCTGAAAACGGCGGCTATTACGGTATGGCCTGCGACATTGATATGGTGTATATTTTCGATGAAGCAACGCTCCCGTGGCTCACAGTTATGCCGCTCGATATCACAACGACAATGATAACGAGCCACTATATCTACGGCATCGATTCTATCAGCATCAAGGCTGACGGAGTTGACGTGAAGTTCGATATCAAAGGTTCGGGCGCAGATGATTTCGGCGTTGAATCGGACGGAAAAGAGCTTGATGCGGACGCTTTCAAGACGCTCTATCAGTTCATTCTTCGTGCGCCGTCAGAGCAGCTTTACTTCGATGAAGTAAGCGGAACTCCTGCGGCAGCTATCGAAATTCTTGCTGAGGACGGCGATGATACTATCGAGTTCTACAACATCGGCGACCGCCGCACGGTCATCGTCCTCAACGGAAAGCCAAGCTTCACCTGCACAACGGCTTATGTTGAAAGACTTGCCCAAAATGTTCAGAAATACCTGAACGGGGAAGAGATCATTACAAGCTGGTAATTTTTACGGAACAAGCTGCGCAGATCTACTGCTGCGCAGCATTTCCGTTTTTGCAAAATTTCTATATTTTTTTAATATTAGCTATTGATTTTATTAATATTGTATGGTATAATAAATAATAGTTAAACGTTTTAGATAAGCTGAGGTTTTCATTTATGAAGATCAAAGCGGTTTATGGACATTTCAGTTACACAAAGGAGGATCAACAATGGCTGAAAAGAAAGAATTCCTGTCCTATAAAGGACTCCCTCTTGTGAGAAAAGACAACACGATTTATTATGGTAATATGTACGATGATTACGTTGTTATGATGGATATCAAGGACAAAGAAAAGATCGGCGATCTTGAAGTCGCAAAGAAGATCACGGTCTATAAAATGGCTACCGATGAAAAGCTCAGTCCTATAGAAGCTATCGTTAAAAAGAGCGAAAAGAACAGCCTTTATGAAGCGCTTGACATTGCCTATATCTGGCTTTCGAGAGCATCGGCTGAATAAGCTTCGACATTCTTTACCAAATATAATTTTATTGACGTTCAGTATTGACCGCTTTCCTAACGGAAGGCGGTTTTTTTGTTGGAAATCATTATTGTTAACAGAAAGTTAATGAATTTGGCGCAGCAATGTGGTATTATTAAAGAAAGTTATTACAATTATGTGAATTTTTGCCTTGTTTAATAATACTAAACACCAATAAAATACAGGAAAAATCTGCATCGAAATCGCATATTAACCTGTTTTCAACAGCTACAAGATTGTCGGCTTGATTTTTTCTGAATTTTAAATGGTGTTTAGTATAAGACAGAAGGAGAATGACTTTCAGTGAAAAAGGAAATAAAGATCGCTGTCGTTTCGGGTGACTCGGACAGCACCTATACAGGTCCGCTTCTTACAATTCTGTGCCGTAAATTTAACGAGCTTGGGTATCATATCCTGTGGTTTCACACAAGTTCTATTGAGGGCAGTCAGGGAACACCGCATGAGATCGGTGAAAACAATATATATAATCTCATTAATTATGACGATATTGATGCGATGCTGATGCTGACACTTACGATAAAAAGTGATGGGATAAAGAAAAGCATTGCAAAAAAATCACTGCGCAGCTGTATTCCTGTTATCTCGCTCGATGAATATGTTGAGGGAGCTTATAACATTGCTTTTGATTATAATGAAAGTCTGAGGGAAATAATCGAGCATGTTATTGAAGTTCACGGCAGGAAAAAGCTTGCATTTATGCGTGGCGACAGGGACAACGGCGTTTCCGACCAGCGTGAGGAGATTTTTCGTGAAACGCTTAAAAAATACGGACTTCCGGTTGACGAAGCACTTATTGGGACCGGTTATTTCTGGCACGAGGCAGCAGGAGAGGTATTCAAAAAATGGTATGAGCGTGGGAACATTCCCGATGCCGTTATATGTGCGAATGACTCCATGGCACTTGGAGTTGCCCGAAAAGCGGCTGAATTCGGGATATCCATACCCGAGGATATGATCGTTACCGGTGTTGACGGAATACCCGAGGCGGAAAACTATATCCCATCTATCACAACAGCCAGAACAAATATGAGTATGGCTGCAGACCGCATCACCGATGCGCTTTACAATATCATAAACGGAACGATCTCTCCCGTCGGTTCGGAAACAATAAAAGCCGAACGCTTTTTCTCGCAATCTTGCGGCTGTAAGGAGATCTCAACGCCAAAGGAATTGAACAACAATACACATACGCTCTATGATGATATCAACCGTTTCAAATATTACTCAAAATCAATGATAATGACTGCTGATGAGGTCAGGATCGATTCCGATTTCGGAGCAACAGTCAGAAAAATGGACGTTTTCCTTAAGAAGATCTGGACAAAACATTCATGGCTTTGCATATGCGACGATTTTTATTCCGAGATCAGGGATAGCGACGATCCCGGTCAGGATTACAGTATTTACAGAACAAACGGCTATTCGGACAGGATAGGATACGGCGTTGAGTATGATTATCAAACGAAAAAAACTGCACTTATGCCCGCTTTTGATACGTCGGAGCTTATCCCGTATCTTGACAGTGTCCTGAAGGAGCATAAGAACATAATGTTCCAGCCGATACATTTTCAAGACAATACTGTAGGCTATATTGCGGTCGAATTTACACAGTGTCCGGGAAATTATAACGTGATAAATACATTTGACTGCGGAGTTATCGGACTTGTGCTTGAAAATGCAAGAGTTCAGGCAACGCTCCATTCATTCCTCGATAAACTGGAGGAAATGTATATCCGTGATCCGCTCACTTCTCTGCTGAACCGCCGAGGTTTTTTCAAATTTGCGCAGAGAGCATTTGACGACAGCCGTTCAAAGGGCAGGGAATTCATAGTGATCTCGATCGACCTTGACAAGCTGAAAACGATAAATGATTCTTACGGTCATGACGGCGGCGATTTTGCAATAAGATCAATGGCAAAAGCAATATCCGAGTCCTCGGAGGGCAGGCTTTTCACTGCAAGGTTTGGAGGAGATGAGTATATTGCGGCAGGGATATCGCCGTATGAAAATTATGATAAAGAGTATCTTATGCGCCTTGATAAGTGCCTCGACAGGATAAATGCGGAGTCGGGCAAGCCTTATCAGGTTCGCGGCAGCATTGGTATTTACAAGGCAGTGCCGACAGAAAATGACGTAATGGACGAATTCATCAAGCAAGCCGATCACCTTATGTATGATGACAAAAAGCGTAAAAAAGCGGAAAGAGAGTAGATCAATGCGTAATGCGTAATTGATTTGCTCCGCAAATTACCGCAAAGTGTTTCACCAAAAACGAATACCCCTGTTTTCAACGTTTTTATCCGATGAAAACAGGGGTATTTTATTGTATTCTGACGGTCGGATATAGAATCCGCCCTCAGGCTGTTGAAAAAGTATATTGCATTTATGCATATTGACGAAAAAGAATTTTATGACTTGATGCTAAAAGAGAA
>OIYP01000602.1_pt1 | contig 22725 bp, 15 predicted proteins | sample 1588261 | NCBI WGS metagenome assembly OIYP01 (sample SAMN03283293) | human gut metagenome | biome: human-associated habitat; material: feces | host: Homo sapiens | place: Peru | collected 2012
CGGCAAGAAGTCCCCCACCTCTATAGGTGGGGGAGGATGTCACTAGTCAACTTTACTTATTTAGTTTAAGCGTTACGCCTTAGCAGTGCTTAACACGGCGTTTAACTTCCTCTTGCTTACCAGCGTTAAACGGACGAGTATCAGGAGCCCCAAGGTAACCACATACACGGCGAATTACAGAAGCCTTAGCTGCATTGTGGTTGCCACAGTTAGGACATTCAAAGCCCTTGCTAGTACAAGTGAATTCACCCTTGTAGCCACAAACGTAGCATTCATCAATCGGAGTGTTGGTGCCATAGTATGGGATACGGTCATAGGTGTAGTTCCATACGTCTTCAATCGCTTCAGGGTTCATCTGTAAGCTTGGGAATTCACCGTAGCAGATAAAGCCGCCAGAAGCTAAAGCTGGGTATGGCTGTTCAAAGTCAATCTTCGCATACGGATCGACCTTCTTTTCTACATCGAGGTGGAAGCTGTTAGTGTAGTAACCCTTATCAGTAACGCCTGGAATAATCCCAAATTCCTGTGCATCTTTCTTGCAGAAACGGTTGCAGAGGTTTTCAGATGGGGTGCTGTAAAGGCTAAAGCCGTAGCCAGTTTCAGCTTTCCAACGTTCAGTAGCGTCATGTAAAGTCTTAACAATCTTTACGCCAAGTTCTCGTAGCTTTTCATTATCAAAGATATGAGAACCAGTGCCATAAAGGGCATTGATGGTTTCATGAATCCCAATATAACCTAATGATACAGAAGCACGACCATTCTTAAAGATTTCAGAAACCTTATCATCAGCCTTTAGTCTAACGCCACAAGCGCCTTCCATGTAAAGAATTGGGGCTACCTTAGCGCGTACATTGTCAAGGCGGTGGATACGTTCCATCAAAGCCTTGTAGCAGATGTCGAGACGCTTATCGAGAATTTCAAAGAACTTCTTTTCGTCGTGGTTAGCTTCAATCCCAATACGTGGCAAGTTGATGCTGACTACGCCGAGGTTATTACGACCTTCGTGTTCTTCATGGCCATTAGCATCGATATATGGAGCTAAGAAGCTACGGCAACCCATAGGAGCCTTGAACGAACCGGTAACCTTAACTACTTGGTCGTAGTTTACGATATCTGGGTACATGCGCTTTGAGGTGCATTCCAATGCTAACTTCTTAATATCGTAGTTAGGGTCGGTCTTATCGAGGTTAAGGCCACGCTTAATGGTAAATACTAACTTAGGGAATACAGCGGTCTTATGGTTCTTGCCGAGGCCGACGATTCTGTTCTTTAAGATAGACTTTTGAATTAAACGAGATTCCCAAGAAGTACCAAGCCCAAAGCCTAAGGTTACAAACGGAGTTTGCCCGTTAGCAGTGTGTAAAGTGTTTACTTCGTATTCTAAAGATTGGAAAGCATCGTAACATTCTTTTTCTGTACGAGCGCGTGCATAGCTCTCAGGTTCTTGAATGTTCCATTCTAGAGCGACAGCTAAATGCTTTTCGTAGCTCTTCTTTACGTATGGAGCTAATACTTCATCGATACGGTTAATAGTAGTACCACCATAAATATGGCTGGCCACCTGAGCGATGATTTGCGCGGTTACGGCAGTTGCAGTGCAAATAGAATGTGGAGTTTCAATTTCCGCATTACCCATCTTAAACCCATTGGTGAGCATGCCTTCAATATCGATAAGCATACAGTTAAACATTGGGAAGAGTGGTGAGTAGTCAAGATCGTGGAAGTGGATTTCGCCACGTTCGTGTGCTTCTACTACATCTGTTGGCAACATATGGGTCTTAGCGTAGTGACGCGCCATAATGCCTGCTAAAAGGTCACGCTGAGTAGGGATAACGCGGCTGTCCTTATTAGCATTTTCATTAAGGATTTCAGGATTGCTCTGTTCAATTAAGCTTTCGATGTCTTGAATGAGCTGGCTATGCTTTTCACGCATACGGTCACGGTCGTGACGGTATTCAATATAGGCACGCGCTACTTCCTTGTACTTACTAGCCATAAGTTGGTTTTCAACCAATTTCTGGATTTCTTCAATTTGAACTTCATTGCAGTTTTTGATTTTCTTGAATACATTTGATTCAATAGTGGCGCAAAGGTTAAGGTCTTTAACACCTGTAGCTTCAGCAGCTTTAGCTACTGCTTTAATTATACGGTTGCCGTCGTATTCTACGCGGTTACCATCTCTTTTAACTACAATGGGGTTCATTGTTATATCCTCTTTGGTTGAGCACTTGGTACTTGTTTTCGGCTTTACCGCGGAGGAAGCATATCTTTAAGTAAACTAGTTTAGATTAAATTTACTAAAAGAAATGCTCAGCTCAAGCGGTAAAACAAAAATAAGGCTTGGGGGTCGAAAAAAAGTACGACTTAAACCAAGTGCTTAAATTCTTAAATAACTTCAATATAGCCAGGAATTTGTTTGTAGTTTGGTGAAACCTATAAACGAAATCACATTCTAAAATGAGAGTGTCCGTTCACCAACTATGAATCTTGTTTTGTATTTTTCCTGTGGTGTGAAGTGAATTTATCACAAATTTTATATAAAACAAGGGGCAAAAAAAAATACTTCAAAATTGATTTAGATCAATGAAATTTTTGAAATAAAGGCAGAATGCGCCTTACGGCGATTTTAGGGCGGTTTCTATATTTAGTAAAAATCATGCTCAAAGTTCTATCTATACCACTATATATAGTGTCACCCTTAAATATACCCAAATAAAAGCGTCGAAAAGGGTGATTATTTTTATATAATTACTTTGTGTCAAATTTGTGCAGATTGGCAAGTTATGCGGGTGATTTGGCCGACTTTACATAAATTTAATATAAGAAAATTATAAAAGCTTATATACGAGAAAATATTGGCGAATTTCGGTTTTCTAGTGTCAAGTTTTTTACCCAAAAATTTTTTTGCGACGAAATGCATTTTTTTTGCGTTCTGTCATATTATTGCTCAAGTTGCTATTTTTTTGCTCAAGTGTGAAATTACGTTACAAAAAATTTTTTCTCAGTATAAAATGCGAGCTACTAAAAAGAGCCAAGGATTTAAAAAGTAGCGACTAAAAACAGCTATTAAGATAGATGTTAAGACAGCTATTTAGACAGTTGCAAGGACAGTTGCTAAGACAAAAGATTAAATGGTGGATATTAAGATGAGTATTTTTAGAGAATCTGGGTGTGACCGGACCCAAGTTTGGGGCCAAAAGAGAGTTCCTCTCAACACTAAATTTACTTTAGCTGTTCTTAAATCTGCATGGTCAAGTTTGGGGCTACTGGCTATTGGTAGCACTATTTTATTTAGTAGCTTAAACGTGGCTCAAGCTTCAAATGTCGCGACATCTTCTTTAGGTGGTATAAATGGTACCAGTGCGACTCAATGGGCTAATAATAGCGTTTCTACGCCTGCTAAGAAGATGTCAGTCGGGGCGTCTATGGCGCGTGAAATGTTCCCTAGCGCCATGGAAGATGAAGAAAATACTTTAGGGGATGAATCTTTAGAAGATCCGCTGGCCTTAGTTCATGACCGGGCGGCTTTAGAACGTAACGCCCAAGTACCTCGTAGTTACAACGAAGTTAAACAATTTAATCGCGATTGGTTTAAGACCAACAAAGAAATATGTTTTGTGGCTCCAGTATCATCTTTACATGGGGCGTACTGCATGCAAGATCGTATTCGCGAACTTGAAAACATGTATTTAGCTAAAACCAATGCGAAGTGGAAGGACTCTTGTTTCTACGTCAATACAAGCGATAAATCTAACCATACTTCTAAATGTTACTTTTATGGTGAACTTACTGCGTGCCTCGAGCAAACTAGACCGTTTAATTGTATGGAAAATGTAATTGCTACGGAAATTGCTGATTTAGATATCGGGGAAACGCAAGCGCGCACCACCAAAACAACCTTAAAAGCCCCAAAATCCACTTCTTTAACTACTAAAATTGCGACAGAAGAAGTAAGTTACTTTTGCCAAGGCCCTAAAGGCTACATGGCATTACAAGCTACTTTTTGGGGCTCAGAGATGCCAACTGTAAGTTTAGTGGAATTTTCGGGGCTCTATCTTAACTCTGATGTTGCTTTAGAAAAAGTTCAGACCATCTCTCAAGCAGAATGTGCGTCCATGCAGCCAAGAACCCTATATATGTACCCTGAAAACCGTGGTGCTTTTTATAGTGAGTCTATTTTTAAAGCATTAAAACACAACACCACGGGCCTTAGATTTACGGAAAGTAAGGATGGAGCTTTTTACACGGATGCTAAAGGACAAAAATACACTTGCACCTTCTTGTCACCTAAGGACCAGTTAAAGCTTAAACAAGTGGAGCAAAAATGCCATCAGAGTTTAGTTGAAGACGGATCTAAAAAAGTATCTCAGGATGCAATTCAAGAAGCATCAAACGAAGCGTCATAAGAAGCTCAGAGGGAAAAATGCAGGTATATGATTTTTAGTAATCATTGTTGATTTGGGGTCTAGGCGCTTTATTGATAGGCGCCAAGCTTTAAGTAAAGCTTGGTTTTACGTAAATCGAGTTCCCTTAAAAGTGAATCTAAAATTAAAACCAAACCAAACCAAACCTAAAAAAAGTGGCGCCAAAACATAAGGACATAAGAGGACATAAGGCTCCAAAGATAAAGCCGGCCCTAAAGGTAAAACGTTGGATTTTACTACGTCCCCAAACGTTGTTCTTACCTATGCCTTACGCGTAGCTACAATGGCGCGAACTCGTTCGAGATCTTCCATGGTATCAACCCCAACTTGTGGGTCTTTTTTGGCGTAATCTACGGCAATTTTTTCACCGTAGTAAAGTACGCGTAACTGTTCTAAAGATTCAATGTTTTCAAGAGCGCATGGCGGTAAAGAAATGTATTTATTCACAAAGCCCGCCCGGTAGGCATAGATCCCGATATGACGTGCGTGTCCATCTTTAGCTTCCATGTTGCCAGCTCTAAAGTTATTGCGTTCAAATGGAATTGGCGCGCGGCTAAAATAGATCGCTTCTTTATTAGCATTCATGATGACTTTAACGCAGTTAAGGTCAAACACATCTTTACCGGATACTTCTGCACAAAGGGTCGCCATGGGGGCGCTAGAGGACGCTAAAAGAGCTGCAACCTGTTCAATGTTTTCAGGGGGGATTAATGGTTCATCGCCTTGTACGTTCACGATGATTTCATCGTCAGGGAGGCCTAACTTAGTAATTACTTCAGCAATACGTTCAGTGCCAGAGTTGTGTTCTTTTGAGGTCATGCAGATTTGGGCGCCACAATCTGTACAGGCGCTTTCAATGCGTTCATCGTCGGTAGCCACAATTACTCTAGAGGCGCCAGCTTGCAAAGCTTGATCAACAACACGGACGATCATAGGCTTGCCACAAATATCCATAAGAGGCTTGCCTGGCAGACGAGAAGAACTGTATCGAGCAGGGATTACTACGGTAAATTTCATGTTATGTTCCTAAATGTAACCTAATAGTTTTATATACTTATTTTTTTCCTTATTTCTGAACCTTAATTTTTAGTCCGCAAAATAAGTGCATTTCCTAAGCGTATTCCTTAAAAATTTAGCGTCCATACCATTTGTGGCACGGATGTTAGGTTAAAGTGGACTTTTATTATTCAATGTTAAGCGGTGGGAGAGATTTCACTGCTTCATCGATAACCTTCATCTGAGTGAGGAATGGCTTTAAAAGCGCCAATGGGAGTGCGCTAGGGCCGTCACACTTAGCGTGGTTTGGATCCGGGTGCGCTTCCATAAAGAGCCCTGCAAGACCAACTGCCATCCCGGCACGGCCAAGTTCTGCTTCCTGCTTACGACGCCCACCTGAAGCAGCCCCGTTAGGATCGCGACACTGTAAAGAATGGGTCACATCAAAAATTATTGGAGCGCCACCGGAGCTTTCTTTCATTACGCCAAAGCCCAACATATCAACTACGAGGTTGTCGTAACCAAAGTTGGAACCGCGTTCGCAAAGCATGACGTTTTCATTACCGCATTCGGCAAACTTTTCACAGATATTACCAACCTGAGACGGGCTGATGAATTGAGGCTTTTTCACATTGATGACTTTACCAGATTCAGCCATGGCGCGAACCAAGTCAGTTTGGCGGGCCAAGAAAGCCGGTAATTGAAGCACATCAACAACTTCAGCTAAAGGAGCTACTTGTGACACTTCGTGGACGTCGGTAATGATTTTTACGCCGAAGTTTTGTTTTAGCTTTTCAAAAATCTTAATCCCTTGTTCAAGACCAGGACCGCGGTATGAATGAATAGAGGAACGATTTGCTTTATCCCAACTAGCTTTAAACACGTATGGGATGTTGAGTTCAGACGTTACTTTTACGTATGCTTCGCATGCACGCATGGCCAAGTCTTCAGATTCGAGGACATTAATGCCACCGAACAGTACAAATGGAAGATTGTTAGCAACAGAGATGTCACCAATTTTTACAATTTTGTCTTGCATAAATTTCCTATTTCTTTGGTTGATGATGCCAAAATTTTACTTAATCGTTTGGATCCGCTCTTAGTCTTGGTGTGGGGATACGCGGTGATTTGCTAGCGTTTAAGTTTTTGATTTTAAACTTAAGGCATAGTTTAACCAAAATTGCGGAGCACGTGTGGTTCAAGGCATGGTTAGGAGTTTTTTTGAGTAGGCTTTTTGAAAAATATTTTTCGGGCTTACTATTTATTGTCGGTGATTTTATCACACTGACACTGCGCTTCACAGTGGGAAAGAACTAAAAAATACCGGTTAGAATATGGTGAAGCTTGCTCCAAAATAGCTCTAAAGTGAGCTAGCCACACACGCCGGCGCGAAATTAAACGGGCCCAAATCATTAAACTAACAAAAATTTGGTCTCTAGCATGTAAAAAGCTCGCTAAGTAAGCGAGCTTTTAGGTGGCAATAGCGTAAAAGCCTAAAGCGTAAATAAAACGGTAGCTTATGATTAGACGTTTAATCAAAAAGCTAAAGTTAGACATTAGTAGTTGATGCTAACGCCGGCAAAGAAGCCATCGGCTTTGGCATGGACGTTAAGATCTTCAATGTCGTCGCCAGAGAGATAGAATTTACGGTAACCAACCTCAACTGCGGTATCGATAATATCGGTGTCTATAGCTTTCCAGCCTGCGGCAACTTCGTAATCGTAAATGGCATAATCTTTGATCCCAAAACCTGCCACGTCACCTTTAATAAAGAAATTGAAAGGTAGATTTACTTCAGCGGCAGCGTAAGGAAGCGGTAACGCTCCTTTTATGTCAGCGCGGGCGCTTTCGGTTTGAGTCCAACCGGCAATTTTAAAATGGCCAATTTTTACATCGAGACCAAGAGAGGCGGAGAAGATTTTGTTGTCAAAGATGTTGTAATAAGGAATTACATCATAGTGAGTAAGGGTAGTTTTGGTGTGAACGAAATCGGAATCAGAATACACCACATCGTCAATTTTAATCGAACCTGTAATAGCGGTGCCGGCAGTTCGTTCTAAGTCAGTATATCTAACCTTTAAGTTAGGTAGAATGGAGATATTGTGTTCAAGTTGAGCCCAGATAACAGGTTTGTAGTCATGGTCACTGTTAAAGGAGTTGGTGGAACCTTGGTAACGAGCTTCAATTTTTAGATCCTCATTCCATGCTTGCGCGCCGACGGTTAAATCAAATGCTTGAGCTGGAGTTATAGCTAAAGCCGCCCCGGCACACGCACCTGCGAGAATAATGGTTTTTAAATTCATGTTGTCTGCTCCTTATTATTGTTAGACAAGCTTATTTGCTTAGAATGGGCCTCAAAGTCTCAAGCCTATTTAAAATATAAAGCTCAATCTTTACTTAAAGCACCTTTTTAAAATACCTTGATTAAAATACCTTGACTTGTACAAAAACCAAAGATATGTAGGTAAATTTGGTGAGATACTACAACTTTTAATGAACGCTAAAGATGTTTTTGTGACAGCGATTTTACTTTTAAGGCCAAGCCAATTTATAAGACAAAATCTTTAAATAGGACTAAACCAAAACCTAAAGTAAGTTAGATTAAACGAAGTTTTGGGAGTGCTATGGCTCCTTTAAGTGGCCATTAGAGATTTGGGTTAAGAATTGCGTTTTTTAGGCAATAAAATTTTAATGCCTTGTAGTTGAAATGGTGTACGATGTTTATAGATGAAATGGTGTACGATTACAAGCTACACTTGACAATCAGAACCACACGGGCTTGCCCGTGGAAGTAGTCAGAGCTTAAAACTTAGCGAGAACTTTTAACTAGACGCTTAAGCTAAACGCCTAATCAAACAAGGCTAACAATGGCTTTAAATTTATCAGCCTAAAAGGAGCAGTAATGCTAAATTTTACTTACGAAAATCCAACTAAAATTGTTTTTGGTAGAAATAAGGTGGTTGATCTTAAGGAGCTCGTACCGGCTCAAGCTAAGGTCATGATTACTTATGGTGGCAATAGTGCAGAACGCTCTGGCTTACTTGATGAAGTGCGAAGCGTAATTGGCGAACGCATTGTCTCTGAATTTGGGGGGATTACGGCTAACCCTAAGTTTGAAAGGTTAATTGAAGCTTTACCAATTATCAAGGAACAGCACGTAGATTTTTTGTTAGCAGTAGGTGGGGGTTCTGTCATTGATGGAACTAAGTTTATTGCCGCAGCTGCGATGTTACCAGCTAACCAAGATCCTTGGACTCTTTTAAGTGAACATGCCAAGATAGAAGCGGCTTTACCTTTAGGAACTATTTTAACCTTACCAGCTACCGGCTCTGAAATGAATGGTAATGCGGTAGTGTCTAGACTTTCTACTGGACAAAAACTCGATATGCATGGCATTTTGTTGTACCCACGTTTTTCGATTCTCGATCCTGAATATACCTTCTCTTTACCACCAAGACAAATTGCTAATGGCATTGTAGACAGCTTTGTTCATGTTGCTGAGCAGTATTTAACTTATCCGGTAAAGGCTGATATTTCAGATCGTTTTGCGGAATCTGTAATTGCGGTACTCTTAGAACAAGGTCCACAAACTTTTAAGAATCCACATGATTATGAAAGCCGCGCTAACTTTATGTGGGCAGCTACTATGGCTTTAAACGGCTTGATTGCCGCCGGAGTGCCTGAAGATTGGGCTACTCACTATATTGGGCACCAAATTACGGCTCTTAAAGGCATTGATCATGGGCGGACTTTGGCTGCAATATTGCCATCTTTGCTACGTTATGACCAAAAAAACAAACAAGAAAAAATCCTGCAATTAGGTAATCGCGTTTTGGGGACCACGACAGTAGAAGATACGATTAAAGCTATCGAAAACTTTTTCTTGAGCTTAGACGTGCCGGTATCTTTAAAGGCTTATGATTTTACGGCCGCTGATGTTGAAGCTGTTATTCATACATTACAAATATCTGGCTTAACCGCATTAGGAGAAAAGAAGCAATTTGGCTTAGACGATGTCAGAGCTATTCTTGAAATGGCGATGAAAGCTTAAGTTTGTAGCTATAGCTGTTTATGACTCCATAGGGTAAAGAGCAAAAAAAATCCAAAGCTCAAAAGCTTAAAAGCTCCAACAGTTTAGTTTTAGGCACATAACGGAGTTAGTTTTAGGCACATAACGGAGTTAGTTTATACCGTTTTAGCCTTGCTCTATCGTTTAGTGTTAAAACTTTATAGCTACTGAAATCATTGGCCTAAACACAAAAAAACATCCGGATTTCTCAAGCGAAGAAGTCCGGATGTTGTCGTTTTAGTTTTCGTATTTAAGCCGGTAATTTAAACTAGCCGGTTGGTCGGCTTTTATTCTGAAACCTTTACGCCATCTTCTGTGCCAACGATAAGCACATCAGCGCCACGAGCTGCGAAGAGACCTACGGTAACTACGCCTGGGATTGCATTGATAGCTTTTTCGAGAGCCTTTGGATCGGTAATTTGCATGTCATGAACATCGAGAATGTGGTTGCCGTTGTCGGTCACACAACCTTCACGGTAAACAGGACGCCCACCAAGCTTGGTGAGTTCGCGGGCAACATGAGCTCGAGCCATTGGAATTACTTCAACTGGTAAAGGGAATTTACCGAGAACTGGAACAACTTTAGAATCGTCAACGATACAAACAAATTTCTTTGCTACCGCTGCTACGATCTTTTCACGAGTAAGCGCAGCGCCACCGCCTTTGATCATATCCATAGTTGGATTGATTTCATCAGCGCCGTCAACGTAGATATCAAAGCTTTCAACATCGTTTAAATCGAATACAGGGATCCCGATCTTCTTAAGTCTTTCAGTAGAAGCAACAGAGCTAGATACAGCGCCCTTAATGTTGTCCTTCATAGCTTCAAGGCCATCGATAAAGAAATTTACGGTTGAGCCGGTGCCTACACCGATGATACTGCCTGATTGCACATACTTAAGTGCTTCAGTTGCAGCGTGTTGTTTTTTGGTATTCTGAGTCATATGCGACAAGTACTGATGATTGAGGATTGAACCAAGGAGTTGAGAAACTCCGTTCCAGAGAAATTTGCTGTAATTATACAACTATTTGGACTTTGATCAATTAATTCTGAAGAAGATCACGCTATGTGTAACTAAGTGCAACGTGACATCCTCCCCTACCTATAGAGGTGGGGGACTTCTTGCCGAGTTCAGTTTATAGCAAGGAAAGCCCTAAATTTTGCTTTTATAGATAACCCCCTCTTTTCACAAGTTTGAAAAATCACCAAAACACTTGTAAGAATGCGCCTTTCGGGGTGTATTCTTTATTTTTCTCTGCTATGTCAGATAGGTCATTAAGATATTTATGGGGCGTTTCTATGCTTGTAAATCCACCCAAATTAGAATCATTCATTCTTATACGCGCCCGCAATTTCTATGGTCTTTACACCTATAAAAATGGGTGGAACGCAGAAGACAAACGTTCATACTGCCTGCCCGGCTCTACTAAGTGTGCAGGCAATACTTATTTCATGCGCTTTTGGGGCAAGGTTAAAATGCCTTAAAAAAGCTTATTCTTCTTGGCCGTAGCTTGCAAACACGATATCTCTTGTTGGGGTGATAATTTCAGGTAGTGGCACGTCCCAAATTTCGGTTGGTAAGGCATCAACTTCTTGAATATCGAGGGCTAAGCCGATAGGGTATGGCCCGGTATGATCTTGGTGATAAGCCTGTAAAGTACGATCGTAATATCCGCCACCCATGCCTAAACGGTTACCCTCGTGGTCAAATGCAACCATAGGTGTAAAGAGAATGTCGATGCGGTTAAGAGGGATTACGTACTGTACGTTAAGTTCAGGTTCAGGAATATTGTACTTATTTTTAACCATGATGGTGTTAGCATCGTAGTTCATAAATAGTAGATTACCTTTTGAGAAAGGATGGAGTACCGGTAAGGCTACTTTTTTGCCTCGTTTTAAGCACCAATCAATTACCCCGGCTGTATCAATTTCACCGTCGACACTAAAGTAAAGCGCTATACATTCAGCTTTTTGAATGCGTTCACTACGGGCAAATTGATCGATAAGCTGTGAAGAGTAATGGGCGTGAAGTTCCGGACTAATTGATTTACGGAGGTCACGGATTTTCTGACGGAGCAGGGGACGAGAAGTAGGCATGGATACACCCTTATATACTAAGCTCGATTTTTAACTCTAGCGCGAGGTTTGGAGCATAAAGATAGGTTGAGGTTCTTTGTTTGGGGCTAAAGTTAGTTTGTTCCAGTATTTTTGGACAAAATTTTTAAAGCAAATTAAGTTCAAATGTGTACTGTTAAAACCAGAAAAACCAATACGTCTTAAACGTATAATTAATAATGTTACCAAACAAAGGTTGCTATCTTAGGCTAACGCATGTGCTTGAAGAGTTAAGATCAAAAAGATCCAAAAAAAGCCAAAAGTATAGAAAAAATAGAAAAGTGATAAATCTACAAAGCAAAAGCTTAGGGAAGGGCAAATAAAACTGGAACCTCAAGATGCCGGTTTGATCTGAAACCTTGAACCCTAAAGTTCAAAGCGGGATAAATTGTTCCGGTGCTAGGCTTCCTACTACGGGGCAGGCATGCACACCTACCGGATGAATCTTCCCTAAATCTGTATGTATCGGCTCAGGGACATAATCAATGTGCCGACACCTTGAGGAATGAGGTGGTCCAGGTTTAATAAGCGCCTTCTATCTTTGCTAGAAGGTCTTTTATCTTCGCTGACCGTGATTTAACTATATTTGAAAACTCCTCTAATTGCAAATCCTTTAGGAGCAATTCGTGATAAATGTCTAAAGCGGTTAAGATTGCAACACGTTCGAGAGAAAAAGATGGCACATTTTTGCGCAATTCAAGAATGGAGGCTTCAACTTTTCTAGCGGCTTCTTCAAAAATGGCGGCTTCCCCAGCACGGCAAGTGAGCTTTTGGTTGTAGCCCATAATCTTAACGTTGATAGTTTCGGTAGGTGGTTCTTCTTCCGTCTGTGAAGTGGTCATGGCAGCAGAAGCTGAAGTTGCAGATGGTTTATTATCGGTTTGAAGAGGGCGTGAGTTACCGCTGCCCCCTAAACCAGAATTTTGGTTGGCATAAGAATTGGAGGACTGATTCTCTGACGGGAAATTAGCTTCCGGTTGATTGAAGATATCGGTCATATGGTTCTCCTTTGATCTTAATCTTAGTTAGACAAGCTTTAATGTTTATCTTGATAAGCATTTAGTAGACGTGCACTTGTCAGGTAGATATTTATCGAATAAACATTTATCGAATAAGTATTTGTCTACATAAATATGTAGGCATGAACATGCCTTAAAGTAGCAGGAAACTTTAAATAGATTTATAGGTTTAGAACATTAATAGAGTAAGTAAATTTACATCTGTTTATATTTTACTGTAAACCTTTGTATTTAAATAATTTCAAGGCTGTATTTAGCTTAAATTCGTGAACCTGGTCCGGCTCTAAATCTTAAATTTACACGGTGAAATAAATTTTTTCCAAAGACCGGAGCAAATTTTAAAAGGCATTTGTTAAATGCTTGCGGAAGTTTAGTAAAACCTTTAAAATGCACGCCGTTCGGCGTGTCCTCTAAAAAAGGTCATAAAGTACTGTTTTTATCTAAAATCTCCAAGAAGACTCCTTCCTCTTTAGGTGGTGAGTAGTTCACGAGCACAAAACTCCATTATTAGTACAGCCGAAAATTATCTCATTGTCGTGAGACAATATGCTCGGTGCCGTGAGGCCCGCATCGCAATAATTAGGAATCTCATATGAGCGAAAAACTCCAAAAAGTATTGGCACGTTTCGGGGTCGGTTCCCGTCGTGACATGGAAGAATATATAAAGAATGGTCGTGTAAGTGTTAATGGTAAACTCGCAACCTTAGGCGATCGCGTTGAAGAAGATGCAGTGATTCGTGTAGACGGTCAAATCGTTAAGACCGCAACTGCAGAAAAACCAGTTTGTCGAGTGCTTATCTATAACAAGCCTGAGGGGCAGATGTGCACCAGTAGCGATCCACAGGGTCGTCCAACAGTATTTGATCGTTTGCCATCGGTGCATAATGGCCGTTGGCTTTATATCGGTCGTCTCGATATTAACACCTCTGGCTTACTCTTATTCACTACTGATGGTGAACTTGCAAATGGCTTAATGCACCCACGTAATGAAGTAGAAAGAGTATACGCCGTACGTGTATTTGGTGAAGTTACCGCTGAACATCTTGAAAAACTCCAAACAGGAGTTGAACTTGAAGATGGGGTAGCTCATTTTGATAAGGTTATTTTTGCGGGCGGCGAAGGTATCAATAGATGGTACAACGTAGTCCTCAAAGAAGGTCGTAAGCGTGAAGTTCGTCGTTTGTGGGAAGCTTTAGGTTTACAAGTTAGCCGCTTAAAGAGAATTTCTTACGCTGGCATTGAACTTGGTAAATTACCACAAGGCGGGTGGGAAGAATTACCACTTAAAGATGTAAACGCTTTACGTGCTTTAGCAGGTTTACGTCCAGAAACTCGCAGTGTAGTAAATGAAGCAGCCGATAAAGATCGTGGTGGTGACAATGTTCGTCGTGAATTCTTAAAGCGTCGTCAAGTATCTCATGCGATTGAACGTTTTGAAACTAGAACCGGTTTTGGTCGTGGGCGTAAAAAAGATTTTGAGGCTAAACCACGGGCTGGAGCGGATCGTACTAACTTTGCGCCAACTGCCAGCTTTATGGATGAAGAACGTAGTTTTGCGGCAGAAAATGCTGGGGAACGTCGTTTTAGTCGTAACGAAGGCCGTAGTCAGGGTAGAAGCTTTGCTGCTCGTAATCGTAATGGCGAAGAAAACAAATTTACTAGAGGCGCGCGTTTAGCAAGCGATCGCCAAGAACGTAGTGGTCGTGATTTTTTTAAGGCTGCATCTTTTGAAGAAAAGCGTTCTTCAGGGCGTAAATTTGGAGACCGCAAGTTCGAAGGTCGCTTCGAAGGTAGAAGCTTTGGGGATCGCAAGTTCGAAGGTCGCTCCGAAGGCAGAAGCTTTGGGGATCGTAAGTTCGAAGGTCGTTCTGAAGGCAGAAGCTTTGGCGATCGTAAATTTGAAGGCCGCTCAGAAGGCAGAAGCTTTGAAGGATGTAGAGGTCGCAGTTCATTTGGGCGCTCTGAAGGTCGCAACGGTTCTGAATATGGGCGTAAGAGCTTTGATGGCGGGCGTGAACAACGCGAGGGTCGCGATGTAGGAACTCGCCGTCATGAAGGTTTTAACCGTAACGGTGAAGCTCGTGGAGCACGTAGTTTCGGTAATCGTGGTCACGGCGGACGTTCTTTTAAGCGTGGTAACAACGAATAAACCTTAATTCCTTAACTAAGGTAACTCGCAGCCTCAGTCACTAAAAGTACTGAGGCTTTTTTGTTTATCATCTTCTTTAGGTGGTGAGTAGTTCACTGGCAGTTTAAGGACGGCGGCTAAGGATGGCGTTTAAAATAGCCCTGTTGGGTTTTAAAATGAGTCCACCAATACTTAAAAGATTATTTATTGGCAATAAAACCATCGGTTTGGCGCTGCCACAAACCGGCGTAAATTCCACCTTTAGCAATTAGTTCGGCATGGGTGCCGGTTTCGGCGATAACCCCATGATCAAGGACAATTAGGCGGTCCATTTGGGCAATGGTTGATAAGCGATGAGCCACGGCAATTACGGTCTTGTTTTCCATTAAGAGCTTGAGATTCTTTTTGATGGATTCTTCCACGTTAGAGTCTAGGGCGGAAGTTGCTTCATCAAGGACTAAGATAGGGGAATTTCTAAGAATGACGCGGGCTAACGCAATACGTTGGCGTTGGCCGCCTGAGAGTCTAACCCCGCGATCTCCGACTTGAGTATCAAAACCACTGTTCCCAAAGTTATCACTTAATTCTTCAATGAATTCAAGAGCGCAAGCGCGGTCTGCAGCTTCACGCAAACTAGCTTCGGCTAATTCATGTTCGCCACTTACAAAAACGCGACCATAAAGAATGTTTTCGCGGATAGAACGGTGTAGCAAAGAGGTATCTTGGCTAACCATGGCAATTTGGGATCTTAGTTCGTCTTGCTTAAAATTACGGATGTCAGTTCCATCTAGAAGAATACTGCCACTATTAACATCATAAAAACGTAAAAGTAGGTTTAGTAGGGTTGATTTACCACTGCCTGATTGGCCCACAATCCCAATTCTTTCGCCAGGTTTAATGGAGAGATTAAGGTGAGTAAATACCGGTACGCGCCCGTTGTAAGAGAAGTTCACATCCTTAAATTCGATGTGGCCTTTAATGCCCTCGGCGCTTACTGGAGTTTGTGGATCTTTGACTTCAAGTGGTTTGGCGATAGTTTGCATCCCATTTTGGACATTACCAATGTTCTCAAAAAGCATGCCTACTTCCCACATAACCCATTGGGATAAGTTGTTGATACGAATGGCTAAGCCTAAAGAAACCGCTACGGAGCCAACCAAAACTATGCCATTTTTCCATAAAAATAAAGACATGAGCACTAAGGCGGCGATCAAGAGATAGTTAATGATCTGCACACTTAGATCAAACTTGGTTACAAGTCGCATCATTTGATATTCAGAGGAGAGGGCGGAACGCATGATGTCACGTGCATATTCTTCTTCCAAGCGGTTTTTAGAAAACAGTTTAACCGTTTGAATATTAGCGTAACTATCGACAATCCCACCCATCATGACAGAACGACGTTCGGCATTGATATCGCTTTGTCTCCGAAGTTTAGGAATAAACACCGCCATAATGGTAACGTAGAGAGCTAACCAAATGAGTAGTAGTAACATCAAATGGTAGTCAGCTTCCCACAGCATACCAAGCATCGTAATAAAATAGACCACGATGTGAACGATAACATTGGTAAACTTTATGACTACTTCACGTACGCCTAGAGCTGTTTGCATAACCTTTTGCGAGATTCGGCCTGAGTAGTCGGAGGCGAAAAAGCCCAAGCTTTGCTTGAGGAGATAGAGGTGCATGCGGTAGCGAATTTGCATTGGATAGTTTGCTCTAATTGTTTGGTTTAAGAGCAAATGGTGCACCAAAGATAAAAGAGGCAAAATTACAACTACAAGCGCTAGAAAAGAAAGTACGGTAGTGCCACAGACTTCCCAATAGGTGCTAGTGGTGGCGACATTGAGTTCGTCAACGAATAAACCGATGTAGTAAAAAAATAGAGCTTCACCTAAGGCAATCAATGCGGAAATGATGGAGACGGCCACTAAAAATTTCCAGATACCACGGCTATAAAAGCGGATAAAACCAAAAAAGTTAGTTGGTGGTTGGTTGGTGTTTTCAGGGGGGGTGGATGCAGGCTTGGCATTCGAATCGCTCGCTGTTACTTGGTCTGGGAATGCATTGATAAGTCCTTCAAAATATTTCCACATTGCCGTAATACCTATACCATACCTTTTTAATTTTAACTTTTATCTTGGTGCCTATTGGGGGTTTATATTAGTTCGTCATTTATATTTACTTTAGACTTACTAGTTGGTAAGAAAAAATTATGACGCTTGATGTAAACCGTTTACATTATAGCGAATCATGTGATTCATTGATATTGTTTGCGCTGGTTTTGTGGTAGTAAGCCTTAAGAATTGTGTTAGTATTACGCCTTGATTAGTTTTTAATGCAAAATTTACAAGGTAGCAGTTACGGAAGATGTATTACGTGAAAGCTTCTACTTAGTATGAAAAATTTAAGCCTAGTTAAAAATGCTTAAATGCTTAAATGCAGAAACCCCGTCTTATTTAAGCCCTTTAAAATTAAAAGGAGAAGGAACAATGCCAATGTATGCCGTCATTTCTGATATTCATGGAAATCCCGAAACTTTAAAAACCGCTTTACTTACGGCTAAAAATAAAAAAGCAGATTGGGTCTTACTCTTAGGTGATTTATTAAACCACGGACCTAGAAATGGATTGCCAGCAACCTACGATCCAATGCAAATTTCGGAAATTGTAAATGAAATCGCGCCTTTTACGGTGGCGGTAAAAGGCAATTGCGATAGCGAGGTTGATGAGATGCTAATTAAACTACCAATCAACTCTGTTAGTAACACCCTAATAATCGGTGGCCACAAGGCTTTTATGACTCATGGTCATCGTTTTAAACCAGAACAAGCAGCAGCCTATGGCTTGTCCGCAGGTGATATTTTTATGTCAGGCCATACCCATCAAGCAGTGCTAGAAGTTGATGCTAATGGGATTGTTATTTTAAATCCAGGGTCTATTACTTTCCCAAAGTCTGCTAAAAATATTGCATGCTTAAAAAACAATCCGCAAAAAACAATGGCTTTTATAAATGAAGAAAAAATCTATTTAACCACAATAGAGGGTGAAGAATTGGCTTCATTGAACTTAGAACGTTAGTTTAGTAGGTTTTAGTTCAAGCAATAGGAAATTATAGTTTTAAGGCCACCTAACAGGAGGCCTTAACTTATTAATGAAATAAGGTCACGGTTAATGAAATTAGATTAATGTGACTTTGAGCAAAAATTGTACAATTTAAGTCACATTTTATAGATCAGTTGTATTCTAAAAAAAATGTGGTATCATAAGCCCATCTTTCAGGTGTCGCGGGGTGGAGCAGCCTGGTAGCTCGTCGGGCTCATAACCCGAAGGTCGTTAGTTCAAATCTAGCCCCCGCAACCATTCAATGATTAAATCGCTTTCTATCTTCTACTTTAAATACCTCTTAACTTTTAGTTTTTACTATGAGTTTAGGTTCTGTCGCTTATTTTTTCTGTGTACAAACTTGTTAGTATCCTGTGGCTAATTTGTACCCAAGTTGTGTGTAAATTGTGCATTTAACCTTAATCTCACACAATATCAATCATAACCATTTGATTAATCGATACTTTTTAACTAACGCTTACTCACATTAAATTTTAAGGTTCTATTCACACCAAGAGCCCAATTTACTCCAAGTAATATCGGCTAGCCTTACTTGCCCATGTAAGCTTGTAAGATTGATAAGTAAGATTGCCCACCTAATATTGAGACCATTTGGCTATATGGAGCTATATAGAGCTATATAGATTACTTTACTAAGCTTAAACAAGCTTAGCTTGGTTCATTAGCTTCATTAGATTCGAGAGCAGTCGCATTTAAAAGCTGCGCTTGCTTAGCTTTTTTGGCTTCTTTATGTTCTTGTCTTCTTCTTTTAAAAAACGCCGATAAGCTTTGAGAACATTGCGCTCCTAAAACTCCACCTACTACTTGTGGGTAGTGATTGTTCAAGCTATTTTGTAATAACGTAAACGCTGACGTATGCGCGCCGGTTTTAGGGTCTTGGGCCCCATAGACCACCCTATCTATCCGCGCATGAATAATAGCTCCTGTACACATCATACAAGGCTCTAACGTAACATAGAGAGTAGTTCCACATAATCTATAGTTCTTAAGTGCCACTGCTGCCATTCTTATCGCAGCCATTTCCGCGTGAGCGCTAGGATCATGCCCCGAAATCATCGTATTATGACCGCGTGCAATAATTACCCCATCTTTGACAATTACCGCCCCAACAGGCACTTCCCCTAAGGCTAAACATTTATCAGCTTCGCTTAGAGCCTCACGCATAAATTCTGCATCTTGCTCGGTATAAAGAGCGGCAGCGACTTCTTCCTCTGCTTCTAGTAAGGCGTTTTTTAAAGGTTGGGTCATGGCATCAACTATTGGTTCTTTTGACTCAAGTATCTTAGGAGTTACGTTAGATGAAGTAGAGTCTTTAGGTGGAAGCGAAGTAGCCTCTACCTTTAAATCATGAACTAATGAGTCAGAATTCATATGACGTTATCCTTGATTATATAATGCATCTCTAGCCAAATGCGCCGATTCACATATTCCCCAATAGGCAAATCATTGCTCTTTTAGGCATGAACTTTTAAGTACGCTCTTTTTGGTACGCTTTAGCTTACAAAATTTAAATTCGCTAAGGTGTTGGGAAATATGGCCTGTACTATATTTGGGCCAATACTACATTGGTGTCTTTACTTAGTTTTGATAACCAAAAACTTTAAAGTTTTAGCTTGGATTTATTTGCTTTATGGCCAAAAAACCTAAACTTCGCCCACCAAAACACAACCCCGTAAAACATAAAAAAAGTTCCGGGGATATTTTCTCATATTTCCCAGAACTTTTTTAAGTTTACGCTTGGTAATTACCTTTAAGTTTTTAACTGAACTCGGCAAGAAGTCCCCCACCTCTATAGGTGGGGGAGGATATCACCTTAGCATTAAGTCGCACTTAAACATGTAATACGCCTTGCGGACTAATTACTTAGTGGTAGCAACTTTAGCTGCATTCTTAGTTGCAGCTTCAGCCTTAGCGACAGAGGCTGCCACTGAATCGACATTAGGTACCTTACCTAAGTATTCAGGGAGTTGCAAGCCTGCCATCTGAGCCACATCGTGAAGTGGTGGTAAGCTCTTAACCATACCTGAAAGGAAATCAGCGGTTGAAGTCTTGCCATCTGCACCCTTACCATTGCCACCGTCCCAAACAGTAACCTTATCAATCTTAATGTTACGAATAGCTTCGGTCTGGAGACTAACGATATCCTGGAGTTTTTCGATCATGAGGAGGGTCGCTGCTAATGAAGCATCATCGCCAGCACTTTCTACTAAACGTCTATAACCTGCAGCCTTACCTTCTAAGAGGGCTTGCTGACCTTCAGCTTCAGCACGGTACTTGAGGAGGGTAGCATCAGCTTCACCGCGTGCTTCTTCACGAGTCTTTTCAGCAATAGCAGAAGCATCGATGATGAGCTTTTGCTTATCGATTTCCTGTTGTGCAATTTCTTCAGCGTTCAAACGTTGCTTTTCAGCTTCGTATTGCGCCTTTTGAATGATGATTTCAGCTTCACGCTTTGCTACTTCAGCTTTACGGTAAGCTTCAGCTTCTACTACCTGTAATTCAGCATTAGACCGAGCAATAGCAGCCTTAGCATTGTTTTCGCCGGTGATAGCTTTAGATTCCTGTTCTGCTACATAGCAACGCTGTGAGGCTTCAGCCTCCTTCATCCCCTTTTCAGCTTCTGCCTTGTTCTGCGCAACCTGAATATCCTTGTTCTTAGTTGCAGTAGCTTCACCGATTACGGCCTTAGATTCCTGGTCTGCTACATAGCAACGCTGTGAGGCTTCAGCTTCCTTTATCCCCTTTTCAGCTTCTGCCTTGTTCTGCGCAACCTGAATATCCTTTTCCTTGTTAGCTTCTGCTTCACCGATAGAGCCGACCTTTTCTTGGGTAGCAACATCGATCTTAGCGCGGTTAATAGCTTCAGCAGCAGCCTTCTTACCGATACTAGCAATATAGTCTGCTTCGTCGGTAATATCGGTTACGTTTACGTTGATAAGCTGTAAACCAATCTTATTAAGTTCTGGTTCAACGTTAGAACTAATCACCTGTAAGAAGTGATCACGATTCTGGTTAATTTCTTCAATGGTAAGAGAAGCTACAGTTAAACGGAGCTGACCGAAAATAATGTTCCTCGCCATATCTTCAATCTGTTCTTGAGACTGACCAAGTAAACAGATTGCAGCGTTACCCATGATGTTTTCATCAGGAGAAACCTGAACGGTAAAGCTAGATGGTACGTTTACACGAATGTTCTGCTTAGAAAGCGCCCCAGTTAATGGAATACCGATGGTCATTGGGGTTAAGTATAAGTATTCGTAATCCTGGAAGAGCGGCCATACCATGGTCCCACCCCCATGAATACACTTAGCAGACTTATTAGCCCCAGCTACCTTACCGTAAACCACCAAGATCTGGTCAGACGGACAACGTCTATAACGGAGCATAAAGAAAATGATCATGGTCAAGAAGAACACTGGCACGATCACGACAAGTAACATCATTATTGGCATGTTAGTTCCTTTTTCCTTTTTTGTTTAGTGTATAAATTGATTTTGTTTGGGAATTGATTTAAGTAGAACACAAAATATGGAACGAAAGCTAGCAAGGCTACTTGTACTCATTCGCATTTGGATTCTTGTTCTCACTTCGTATTTCTTTTACTTATTGTTTTAGTTCTTAATTTGATTTTGTTTTTTAGGATTTTATTACTTCTAACCACCTAGATACTTACGCTAGCTAGTTAAATAGGGTTTTAGTTTTAAAAGCACGAGGCTAATCCTCTTAAAACATGCTCTAAAAAGGCCGAGTAATGCTTGTACCTCCTTGTATGTTATTAGAACACTAATTTTGGCTTATCTATTTGTTTGTTTGCCTAATTGCTTACCTAGCTTACCTACTTATTATCTACTGGCCTATTTACTGGCCTTACCTATCCACCTTGAGAGCGAAGCCAAACCAAATTGAATGCGGAGCCAAACAAAAATTTAAATTCTCGCCCCAAAACTAAATAAGATCTAGCCAAATGGTTTAATCGATTTACCACTAAAGCAAACTTGTTAATTGGGGCTAAATTTTTAGTTTTGTTCTCGAGTCACCACGAGAGTATCGTCCCCAGAGATATCAACTACACTAATGCGGACCCCACACTTAATTTCTTCTTTGTTCTTAGAAATAGCCTTAGGATAAAGACGGCGACCTTGAAGATTAATTTCCACCTTTCCTTCTCCATCTGCCGGAATTAATTGGTACACAGAACCAGCTTGCCCAATGGCATTCTTTAAACTAATGTTACCTGAACTTTGGAGTTTTAATAACATTTCAGAGAAACGAACGAGAGCCCAAGCAATAATAGCCCCAGAGATAATAGCCACGATAATGGCGACCCAAATATTAGCGCCTTGAGAACAAGCATAGAGCCCAGTAAGACCTGCTACCATAAAAAACGCAGTCAAACTCTGTAAAGAAAAATACTTAAATAAAAAGTCGGTGCTAGAAAAATCAGCCCCTGCTACAGTGCCATCAGATCCAGTGTCCCCACCTAACAACATCATCACTAGCTGGATTACAAAAATAGAGCCCCCGATAAGAGCCATGGCTAAAAACACCTGTTCTACCGCACTAAAGCTACTAAACCATTCAATCATTCCTACCTCAAAAATATAAGCTAAAAATCAGGTCCTAAAACAAGTTTCAAGCTTACGGAACATATTTACACGTTTTTGTTTGGGTTGTTATTTTAATTGTTGTTTATAAGTTTGTTTGTAGTTATTATTATTTTTACATATACTTAACTTTGGTCTTTATATTTATATATGGTATTTAGAAATATCACGTAGCCTACGCTACATAGCCGTGAACTACTCACCACCTAAAGAGGTGGGAGCTTCGTAATTACTCATTAGAGTA
>OIYP01000607.1_pt1 | contig 22589 bp, 16 predicted proteins | sample 1588261 | NCBI WGS metagenome assembly OIYP01 (sample SAMN03283293) | human gut metagenome | biome: human-associated habitat; material: feces | host: Homo sapiens | place: Peru | collected 2012
CCCCGCCGGTTTGGGCGAACCGGTTTTCGGTAAACTTCATGCTGCGCTTGGCGCTGCAATGCTCAGCATCAACGCCGTCAAAGGTTTTGAATACGGCGAGGGCTTTGACGGTGTCTGTGCCCGAGGAAGTGAGCAGAACGACACCTTCATCCCCGACGGACATGGCGGCATCAGCGTACGCACCAATCACAGCGGTGGCATACAAGGGGGCATCAGCAATGGGGCTGACATATACTTTCGTGTAGCATTCAAGCCCGTTGCCACCATATTGCGTCCACAACAAACTGTGGATCTGGATGGTTCTGAAACAAATGTAAGGGCACGCGGCCGGCATGACCCCTGTGTCCTGCCCCGTGCTGTACCCATCGTTGAAGCTATGACGGCTATGACCTTACTGGACTTTTACCTGCTCTCCCGAGCCTCGAAATGTTAATTTTTTGACTTCAAGCAAAAATATTGAGGCTACGCTTTGCTTGCTTGGGAATTAATACCTATATTCGCGGCATGAAGTTGTCGTGATGATAACGTAATTAATAGTTTAGTTAAGTCTAGTTTAGTTTTTGTGTTGGTTAATGGAGACCTGGTTCACCCAGTGTCTCCATTAATTCCTTAAGCCAGGCGTGCTTGGTTGGGGCCCTTCCTTTGGGAGAGAAGGGATGGGATATGTGTTTTCGCCATGAGAAAAACCAATATTGTAGCACCAATGAAACAGTCCCGGCCCTCACCGTTGCCAGTGCATGATGGCTTCGCGCATCTTCTGTCGTCCGAACCGGATCATGCGCTCTGCATTACCATAATCGAAGCCCCAAAAACGGTTTTTGGGAACGTTCAGGCAAATATCCGGAGGCGTCAGCTGCAATGACAGCTCAGACAGTCGCTCTATCATCAGTGAAAAGCTACTTGAGAGCAGGGTATAATAATTGCCCTCAACAGGACGAGTGCCTAGCAGCAGTCTCCCTACCAGCGGATTCTCTCTCCTGAATAATCGCTCAGCTCGCAACCGTGCATTCTCCACAACATAATCGAATGGTGCATTTACATTGATTGCAACCAACATATCACCTTCCGTGCGCTTCACCCGGTCAAGAGGTAATGGGTTGGTGATGCCACCGTCTATAAGCACACAGCCATCACGCTTCACCGGCTTAAAAAAGGATGGGATTGAAATCGACGCACGAATGGCTTCATACAGGCTACCGCTGTCAAAGACACATTCACGGTGGTGTCTCACGTCAGACGCTACAGCACAGAATGGTATGGGCAGGTCAGCTATATCAGTGTCGGGCACGATCTGCTTGAGCGCCGCCATCACCTTCTCTCCCTTGACAACATGATTGATGCTCACCGACACATCGACCAGCGAGAATATCTGCTTGGTATCGAGCGAACTCATCCATTTACCGACGTCCTGAAGCCTTCCAGCCGCATACATACCACCTATGAGTGCCCCCATGGAAGTTCCAGCCACAGAGGTAACCTCAAAACCCTGAGCTTCCAATTCAGCGATGGCACCAATATGGACATACCCCCTTGCACCACCACTTGAAAGCACCAAGGCCACCTTTCTTTTGCCTTTCATATTGCCTTTCATTTAGGTCTTGACTTTGTGACGTAAATTTATTTAGTCGCAAAATTAGTGATTATATCATTTATATTGCGTGCTCCTGCACAGATAAAACTGATAGGATGTGCCTCAATGGCTGTCTCTTCCAAAATCCACTCGTTTTTCAGCCTACCTTGCTACATCGGCCCAAATTCATAAGGGTACATAAGGTTAATAGCCATAAGAAGTTGGCGAATGAGGCACAAACATCACCTGTCAGACGCTAGCACAGGGCTAATCGATGCCTTCCACTGAAGGCCGGCCACAGACATCAAGCGCATATCGTTAATAAAGCACAAGGCCTCTGTTTTTAAATGGAAACTTTTCAGGCCTATCAAGTTTTTGCCGTAAATTTGCACCTGATCTTATAGGATCTGGCCTCAGATACATTGAACATTCCGGATCCTGGCACTAAAGATATCTATCAAAACCAACGATAAATAAAATGAAGAAAATCGCTTATCTAGCCATCGTCCTGACGCTGTGTGCATGCGGTGGGAATCAGACGCAAATGCCTGAAGCCAGCAATGACTTTGCTGTCGTCACAGTCCAGCCCACTGAAGCAAACCTCAACACGTCTTACCCCGCCACAATCAAGGGTATTCAGGACACTGAGATTCGTCCGAAAATTGCAGGACACATCACGAAGGTGCTTGTAGACGAAGGCGACTTCGTTAGAGCTGGACAACCGCTCTTTCTTATAGATCGTGTCCAATACGAGGCTGCGGTCAAATCCGCAAAAGCCTCTATCAAGGTTGCCCAAGCCAACATTGCCACGCAAAAACTGACCGTCAACAATAAGAGGCAACTTCTGGAAAAGCAAATCATCAGCCAATACGACTACGACATCGCTGCCAACCAGCTGAAGAGTTATGAAGCCCAACTGGCTCAGGCCAAAGCAACCCTTGTCGAGGCCGAAAACAACCTGCGCTACTGCACAATCACAAGTCCCTCTACCGGTGTCGTCGGTACAATTCCTTATCGTGTCGGAAGCCTCGTAAGTTCATCACAAGCCGATGCCCTTACTACGGTCTCAAACATCTCCAAGGTCTATGTCTATTTCAGCATGACTGAAAAGCAAATGCTTGCCATGACTAAGGGTAGTGGCGGCGTGACCGAGGCACTGAAGAATATGCCGACTGTCACGCTGCAGACCGCAGACGGCAGCACATACGGTGAGCAGGGCAAGATCACAGCTGTCAGCGGCGTGATTGACCCGAACACCGGTGCTGTGCAAATGCGCGCCACATTCGATAACAGCGGCAACATTCTGCGTTCGGGAGGTACTGGAGCCATTCTTATACCGACGCACGCCAAAGACGCTATACTCGTGCCGCAAAAGGCTACCTATGACATACAGGACAAGAAATTCGTTTACGTCCTCGGCGCAGACAACACGGTGTCTTCACGCGAAATCGAGGTGCTGCCCCAGAATGATGGAACCAATTATGTCATCACGAGTGGGCTGAGAAGTGGTGAACGCATCGTCATTGACGGTGTCAACCAGCTTAAGAACGGCCAGAAGATCAACCCTATCACTCCTGCACAGGCCGAGCGCAACAAGGCCAAGGCCAAAGCGGATCTCAAGGCCGGTAAACTGCCCGGTGAAAAATAATCATGGTACACCATTACGCGCATCACGCATAAACGACGGCGTACAGGCATAATATTAATAAGGAACTAATGAAACTCGATAGATTTATTAATCGCCCAGTACTGTCGACAGTCATTTCTATATTGATTGTCATCCTTGGTATCCTGGGTTTGATTTCTCTCCCCATTACGCAATACCCAGACATGGCACCTCCAACGGTGCAAGTGAGCACAACCTATACCGGCGCTAATGCCCAAACGGTGCTCAACTCTGTCATTGCCCCTCTGGAGGAGGAAATCAATGGTGTAGAGAACATGGACTACATGACCTCTACAGCCACAAATACTGGCTCTGCCACCATCCAGATCGTCTTCAAGCAAGGCACAAACCCTGACATGGCGGCGGTCAATGTGCAGAACCGCGTGTCAAAGGCTGAGGGCCTTCTTCCCGCAGAAGTAACAAAGGTCGGCGTCATCACCCAGAAGTGCCAAAGCTCCATGTTGCTCATCTTCTCCATTGCCGATGCTAAAGACAAGTATGACCAGTCTTTCATCGAGAACTATGCAAAGATCAACATCATTCCGCAAGTTCAGCGCGTTCAAGGTGTCGGCGATGCCATGGTGATGGGTGGCAACTATTCGATGCGTATCTGGCTTGACCCAGAGAAAATGGCCGAGTATGAGCTTGAGCCAAGTGACATCTCTTCCGTGCTGGCAGAGCAGAACGTTGAAGCAGCCCCTGGTAGCATCGGTGAACGCGAGGGCCAAACTTTCCAATACACCCTTCGCTATAAAGGACGCCTACAGGAGGTCGAAGAGTTTGAGAACCTCGTCATAAAATCAAATCCAGATGGCACCGTCCTCCGCGTCAAAGATGTCGGTCGCGTAGAGATGGGACGTGAGAGCTATTCATTCTCCGGTAAGGTAAATGGGCACAAGTCCGTATCCTGTATGGTCATGCAGACCGCAGGTAGCAACGCCACACAGATTGTCCAAGATGTGGAGACCCTGCTCGAGAACTGTAAGCAGGATTTGCCTGACGGCCTTGAAATCAGCATAGCCCAAAACGTCAACGACTTCCTTTTCGCCTCTATCCATGAGGTGATCAAGACACTCATCGAGGCCTTCATTCTGGTCTTCATCGTCGTGTTCATTTTCCTCCAGGACTTCCGCTCCACACTGATTCCAACCATTGCGATCCCCGTCGCCTTGATTGGCACATTCTTCGTCCTGAATCTGATCGGGTTCTCATTGAACCTCTTGACGCTTTCGGCCATGGTGCTGGCCATTGCCATCGTGGTCGATGATGCCATCGTGGTGGTCGAAGGCGTGCATGCCAAGTTGGATCAGGGCTACACGTCAGCGCGCAAAGCCTCTATTGATGCAATGCGTGAGCTGGGTGGCGCCATTATGTCCATCACACTTGTCATGATGGCCGTGTTCGTGCCAGTAAGTTTCATGTCAGGTACGTCAGGTACGTTCTACCGTCAATTCGGTATTACGATGGCGATTGCCATTGCGTTCTCTGCCTTGAACGCACTTACGCTGTCTCCCGCACTCTGTGCTATCCTGCTTAAGCCGCACAGCAAAGACACTACGCTCAACGAGCGAATGGGTGTGGCATTCCACGAAGCGCGTACGACGCTCATAGGGCGCTACACCGAAGCCATCGGTCGCATCCTGCACCCTTCGGTCACAATCATCCTTGTGCTCATTGCCGTATTGGCCATGATTGCCGGCCTGTTCAATTTCGACAGCCATCCCGTACTGACCGTAGTGTTCTCCATAGTATCGGTAGTGGCCCTCATAGGTCTTTCAACCAGGAAGTTCCAGGCCTCATTCAACGAGTCGTTTGACAAGTTGATCAAGAAATATAAAAAGCAAGTACTCCGGTTCATCAAACGCCCCGTCCTCACGCTGAGCGTTATTGCCGCCAGTATCGTAGCCCTCGTGCTGCTGATGAACAACACACCATCGACACTTGTCCCCAACGAAGATACCGGAACCATCATGGGCGTAGTCACCATGCCTCCTGGCACCTCCCAAGATCGCACCGAGGCTTACATGGCACAGGTTGATAGCGTTATCCGTTCAGTACCTGCAGTTCAAAGCAGTACCATGATATCCGGATACAGCTTCATCGGCGGTCAAGGGCCGAGCTATGGCTCGTTCATCGTCAAACTGAAAGATTGGGATCTGCGCTCTCTGAAGGAAAGCTCGACGATCATTTTTGCCAATCTGTATCTGAAGTCGCGTGATATCTTCAAGGATGCTCAAGTGCTGTTCTTCCAGCCGCCTATGATCACTGGCTACGGTGTTACTAATGGCTTTACGCTCAACCTGCAGGATCGTACCGGCGGTGACCTGAACAAGTTCTATTCTGTTGCACAGGACTTCATCGCTGAATTGACGAAACGTCCGGAAATTGAGTCGGCACAGACCACATTCAACCCGAACTTCCCGCAGTACCTTATTGACATCGACGCTGCGAAGTGTAAGCGTGCAGGCATCTCCCCAAGCGAAATATTAAGCACACTGCAAGGGTATTACGGCGGTCTCTATTCTTCAAACTTCAACAGATTCGGTAAGCTCTACCGTGTCATGGTTCAAGCTGAGCCCAGTCAGCGAACCAACTTTGAAAGTCTGTACAAGATAAAAGTGCGCAGTGCCAACGGTATGGCTCCCATTTCGGAGTTCATTACCATCACGAAGACCTACGGCCCCGACAATATCAACCGTTTCAACATGTACACCGCCATGACTGTAAACGGAAACCCGGCATCTGGCTATACGTCCGGTCAGGCTATCAAGGCCATTGAAGAAGTGGCTAAGCAGTATCTGCCTCAGGGCTATTCTTATGAGTTCTCCGGCACGACACGTGAAGAGACGGGCAGCAGCAGCAACTCCACCGCCATCGTGTTCCTACTCTGCTTTGTCTTCATCTACCTGTTGCTGTCCGCACAATACGAAAGCTACCTGTTGCCATTCGCCGTCTTGCTTTCCGTGCCATTCGGTCTGGCAGGCTCGTTCATCTTCTTACATTTGATGGGCGGTCTCAATTCCATCATTCCGATTTTCGGCGAAGCGGCCAACAACATATACGTTCAGATTGCGCTCATCATGCTTATGGGCCTTCTGGCCAAGAATGCGATTCTGATTGTAGAGTTCGCCTTGGATAGGCGTAAGATGGGCATGAGTATCTCGTGGGCTGCTGTATTGGGAGCAGGTGCACGTCTACGTCCTATCCTGATGACGTCACTGGCCATGATCATCGGTCTCCTGCCTCTGATGTTCTCATTCGGCGTAGGCGCAAACGGTAACCGCTCGTTGGGAACGTCCGCAGTAGGCGGTATGCTCATCGGTATGCTCTTCCAGATATTCATAGTTCCGGCCCTGTTCGTCATCTTCCAATACTTGCAAGAGAAAGTTTCTCCGATGAAGTGGGAAGACATCGACAACACTGAGGCCAACGCTGATATTGAGCAATACAGTAATTAAACAAGCCAGACCACAATTCTCCACGCCAAGGTGACAGCATCTCCCATACCTCATGTGAATGGGAAGTGCCACCACCTTAGGCTGAGGAGAGGATAGTCACAAATTACGTACATAACCACACAATGAAGAAACAATTATTTTTCATCATAGGATGTTCGTTGGCATTGTCAAGCTGCCATCTCTATCGCAACTACGAGCGCCCTGACGGCATTGTCTCCGATAGCCTATTCCGCGACACGACATCGACCTATGCTGTCCTGTCAACGGATACGGCAACCCTAGGAAACATGCCTTGGCAAGAGATGTTCACTGATACGAACCTCCAAATGTTGCTCCGCAAGGCACTAGAGAGCAACGCTAGCATCCGAATCGCAGAACTGTCCATACAGCAAGCGGAACAGAACCTCAAGGTCAAGCGCTTGGCATACCTTCCAGCCCTGAACTTTTCGCCGCAAGGGACGATTAGCAGCTTCGATGGAAGCAAGGCCACACAGACCTATTCCATTCCTGTCCAGGCCAGTTGGCAATTGGATTTCTTCGGTTCATTGCGCAATGCCAAGAAGCAAGGCGAAATGCAACTCGAGCAGAGCAAGGCTGCCAAGCAAACGACGCAAACCAGCATCATTGCCTCTGTTGCAAACCTGTACTACACGCTACAGATGCTTGATGAGCAACTGAGTATCACTGAGGCGACAGTCAAGCTCTGGAGCAAGAACGTAGAGGCCATGGAGGCCATGTTCCAAGCCGGCGGATTGACCAATTCGGCAGCTGTTGCCCAGGCCAAGGCCAACTACTACCAGATTCAGTCCACTGTGCCGACGCTGAAGCAAAGCATCACTTCCACAGAGAATGCCTTGTGCGTACTTCTTCATGAGGCCCCCCACCCTATTAGCCGTAGCAAATTCGATGCGGATGCATTCCCGACCACCTTGGAAGTAGGTGTACCTCTACAGTTGTTGTCCAACCGTCCAGACGTGCGTGCCGCAGAACTCAACCTCGCCAATGCCTTTTATGGTGTCAACGTCGCGCGTTCCGCCTTCTATCCCCAAGTGACCTTGTCGGGCAGTGCTGGGTGGACAAACAGTGCCGGCGTGGGAATAGTCAACCCCGGAAAATTTCTGGCCTCGGCAGTGGGTTCTCTTGTCCAGCCATTGTTCAATCGTGGTGCCCTAGTCGCCCAGCTCAAAATATCGAAGCTCCAGCAGGAGACGGCGCGCATCAACTTCGAGCAGGCCTTGTTGCAAGCTGGGCAGGAAGTCAGCGATGCCTTGAGCCAATATCAGGCCTACTCCCTCAAAGAAGAGGCACAAAAGAAGCAGGTCACTGAATTGGAAAAGGCCGTTGAAAGTACCAACTTCCTCTTCACGCATGGGAACACGACGTCTTATCTGGAGACACTGACAGCCCAGCAGTCTTTGCTGCAAGCCCAGCTTTCTCTCATCTCTGACAAATTCGACAAAGTGCAATCTGTCATTACACTCTATCAGGCCTTAGGTGGCGGTAGAGGATAAAAGAATCCACGGTCAAGATGCCACCTCCTTATGTATGGTTCTGATTCGCGTAAAAGGAACCGACGTAAGAACGCGGCATCTCAGCCATTAATAGAAGGTGCAAAATTATGATTAGTCCTTTAGCTTACGTACACCCAGAAGCCCAACTGGGAGAAAACGTAGAGGTGAAACCCTTTGCGTACATCGAAAAGGGTGTTGTCATTGGTGACAACTGCGTCATCATGTCCCATGCGAGTATCTTGGAGGGGACAACAATGGGTAAAGACAACATTGTCTACCACAATGCCGTCGTCTGCGCTACACCACAAGACTTTCATTACGTGGAAGGCAGTAAGACACATGTCGTCATTGGCAACGGCAACCGCATCCGAGAGAACGTGGTCATCGCAGGCAGCACATACGAAGATCGCGCCACAGTCATCGGTGACGGCAATTTCCTGATGGATCAGGCCCACATCTGCCATGATGTCAAAATAGGGAATCGCTGCGTCGTCGGCATCAGTGTCAGCATTGCCGGTGAATGTGAGATCGACGACTGTTCCATCCAGAGCAGTGGTGTGATCATACAGCAGCACGTTCGTATCGGCCGTTTCTCGCTCATTCAGAGTGGCTGCCGTGTCCAACGCGATGTCCCTCCTTATGCGATTCTCGGCGGTAACCCTGCAACTTATCACGGTGTCAACGCCATTGTGTTGAAGCACAAAGGTACCACAGACCGTGTGTTGCGGCATATTGCCAACACTTACCGCATCATCTACACGTCCAACCTAAGCCTTGAAGACGCTGTCATCAGAATACCGGAGCAGATTCCCATGAGCGATGAAATCCAGAATATTCTGAATTTCATCAAGGGGTCTAAGCGCGGTCTTGTGGGGCATATCAGCGACGAAGCATAATCAACGACAACTCTCTGATACCCTCCTACCATGAAAGAACTCGCACTCAAATATGGGTGTAACCCCAATCAAAAGCCATCGCGCATATATATGGAGCATGGCGAGCTGCCCTTGGAAGTCCTCTCTGGGCGTCCGGGATATATCAACTTTTTAGATGCCCTCAACGGTTGGCAACTTGTACGTGAGCTTAAGGCGGCGACAGGTGTACCAGCTGCCGCATCTTTCAAGCATGTCTCGCCTGCTGGCGCTGCAATCGGTCTTCCTCTGAGCGACACCTTGAGCAAAATCTATTTTGTAGACGACATAGCCGAACCCTTGACGCCTTTGGCCGCAGCCTATGCCAGGGCCAGAGGTGCCGACCGCATGTCTTCATACGGTGATTTCATTGCCCTTTCAGATACCTGCGATAAAGCTACGGCTCTCCTCATCAAGCGTGAAGTCTCTGACGGCGTGATTGCTCCGGATTTTTCACCAGAAGCCTTGGAGATACTGAAAGCCAAACGCAACGGCACTTACAACGTCATCAAAATCTCTCCAGACTATCGGCCTGATCCCCTCGAGCACAAGCAGGTATTCGGCATCACGTTCGAGCAAGGGCGAAACGAAATCTGTTTGTCAAGTGACACGCTCTTTGACAATATCCCGACACAGAACAAGATCTTCACCGCCGATACTCGTCGAGACCTGGAAATTGCGCTCATCACGCTCAAATACACCCAGAGCAATTCAGTCTGCTACACCAAGGACGGTCAGGCCATCGGCATTGGTGCCGGGCAGCAAAGCCGTATCCACTGTACGCGGCTGGCTGGCACAAAGGCCGACACGTGGTGGCTTAGGCAGCACCCTAAAGTGATGAACCTGCCATGGGTCGAAAAGATACGCCGCGCTGACCGTGACAATGCGATTGACCTTTACATCTCTGAGGAAGAGCATGATGATGTGCTGGCCGATGGCGTATGGCAACAGTTCTTCACCAGCCGTCCTGAAGTGTTGACACTGGCAGAAAAGAAGGCGTGGATTTCGCAAAACACCGGTGTATGCCTGGGTTCTGATGCCTTCTTTCCTTTCGGTGACAACATTGAGCGCGCCCACAAGAGTGGCGTACAATATGTGGCTCAAACCGGGGGCAGTGTCCGCGACGATCATGTCATCGCCACATGCGACAAGTATGGCATCGCCATGGCTTTCACGGGCATCCGCTTGTTCCATCATTGATCCCACGCACATCAATCCAACTGTATGATCGCGACAGATTCCCCCGATAGCCTAGAAAAAGATAAGAGACCAGTGCCCCCCGATGCCTTGGCCCAGGCCATGCAAGGAGGAATAGTATTCAGAGGCAGCAAACTTCACCACGGCCCGTCTGACAAGGTGAAAACAAAAGCCAAGAAGAAGAACTATGTCACCGGGGCACATGGATCTGGGTCTGCCAAGAAGAAAGCTGACATAAGGACACGGCGAAGCAACCGGCACAAAGGCAAGTAGCCTACATTCACACGAGTAGGGAAACGAAATTCCCTACTCGTGTCATTTCTATATCATCAAGCAAAGGCCCATTGAACGTATGCACAATCCCTCAAAGCATTATAAAGTCTGCCTATCTGTCGCTGGTTCTGACCCTTCAGGAGGCGCCGGCATACAAGCCGATCTGAAGACCTTTTCAGCACTGGGCTGTTACAGCGCCACAGCCATAACAGCCATCACCATACAGAATACGACAGGTGTAGCCCGTTCTGTACCTTTGCCGGCAGAAACCGTCAGAGAGCAGATGGCTGCAGTCATGAGTGATTTGCACCCCGATGCGTTGAAAATCGGCATGACAGCCAATGCAGACATTATCCACGCCATTGCCCAGACAATCCGTGAATATCCTGTAGGTTTTATCGTACTGGATCCCATTATGGTATCCAGCTCAGGTCATCGCTTGCTTGATCCCCCAGCAACGGCGGCGCTCGTCGGTGAATTGATGCCACTATGCACACTGGTCACGCCCAATATCCCTGAACTTGAGGCTCTCACCGGCACCAAAGATGCTGTTTGTGGTGCCCGTCGCCTGCTTTCTCAGACAGCAGGGCAATATGTACTTGTCAAGGGGGGGCACCTGGAGGGCCAGCCGACCGACATCTTGGTCAGCGACAAACATGCCGTCAGCTTCGATGGCATTCGCGTCGCCACCCGCAATACGCATGGTACAGGCTGCACGCTCTCTTCGGCCATCGCGGCCCAAATGGCTATTCAGCCCGACCGTAGTCTGGACAGTGCGGTCGGCGACGCCAAGCGCTACGTGGAAGCAGCCCTGCTTGCCGGTGCGGATGTGTCGATAGGCGAAGGGCATGGCCCAATGAACCACTTTTTCAATCCTCGTCCGACCCTAATCGAATAATTATGGCTATTTTTGCATGACGATAGAGTGGTTCTGACGGGCTTCACGCACCCTGCATGGCGGCCTGCTCTTCAACAATCATCCGGATTGCACCCAATCTAGAGGAATTAGACAATATCACCATACTCAAAATACATAAATCGATAAGAAATGAACGCATTCGTTTTCCCTGGACAAGGTTCACAGTTCGTTGGCATGGGCAAGGATCTCTATGAGAAGCACCCCATTGCCAAGCAGCACTTTGACTTGGCCAACAAGATATTGGGATTCAACATCACTGACATCATGTTCAATGGCACTGATGAAGAGCTCAAGCAAACAAAGGTGACACAGCCCGCAGTATTTCTTCATAGCGTCATTAGCGCACTCTGCCTGGGCCAGGACTTCAATCCCGACATGGCCGCTGGCCACTCTCTCGGTGAGCTCTCAGCGCTTACCGCCACGCGCTGCCTCAGTTTTGAAGATGGCCTTAAACTTGTAGCCGCCCGTGCCATTGCCATGCAGAAAGCCTGCGAGGCCGCTCCTGGCGGCATGGCTGCCATCATCGCATTGGCAGATGAAGAGGTGGAGCGTATCTGCAAAGAGGTCAGCCAGGAAAGTGGCGAAGTGGTTGTCCCTGCCAACTACAACTGTCCCGGACAGCTGGTTATTAGCGGAAGCAAGGCCGCCATTGAACTTGCTTGCGTCAAGCTGAAGGAGGCTGGTGCCAAGCGCGCCTTGATTCTGCCTGTAGGTGGCGCGTTCCACAGCCCACTCATGCAGCCTGCCAAGGAGGAACTTGAAGCGGCAATTGCTGTCACTGAGTTCCAGAAGCCCATCTGTCCGGTCTACCAGAATGTCGACGGACTGGCTCACACCGATCCAGAGGAAATCAAGGCTAACCTCATCAAGCAGCTCACAGCCAGTGTACTTTGGACCAAGGAGGTGCAGAACATGGTTGCCGCAGGCGCCACAAAGTTCACTGAGTGCGGTCCCGGTAAAGCCCTGCAAGGCATGATTGCCAAAATCTGCAAGGGCAATGAGGCAGTCAGCGTACATGGCGTAGGCGAATAAGAGCCACTCACTCCTCCTGAGCGACGACAGACAGCGAGGAGACGACAACGCAATCTGCACCGCGTGAGGGTGGCAGCGCGGCGTCGTCTCCTCGTTGTCTTTTTTGTAATGGGCTCTACCGGCGAGAAGGGGCTGGCACCTTGCCCTCACCCTGGAGACCTTGCAGAAAGAACAACGGAAAGACGCTGCGGTTTTACCAGAATTTTTATTATCCATCATCACCAAGCAACGATTATCAGTCATGTCGGAGAAAATAATGATCTACCAAGTGCTCCCTCGACTCTTTGGCAATAAGAATGAGACCAACATTTCCGGGGGGACGATCGAACAAAACGGTTGTGGCAAGATGAATGCCTTCACAGACAAGGTCTTGGCCCGTATTCACGATTTCGGATTCACCCATATCTGGTACACGGGCCTATTGGAGCACGCCACACAGACTGACTATTCTGCCTTCGGCATTCGCCGTGACCATCCGGCTGTCGTCAAGGGCAAGGCCGGTTCGCCCTATGCGGTCAAGGATTACTATGACATTGATCCGGATCTTGCCTCTCAGCCTGAACACCGCATGGCGGAGTTTGAAGCATTGGTCAGGCGTACACACGGGGCCGGGCTGAAACTCATTTTCGACTTCGTGCCCAACCATGTGGCTCGCCAGTACTACTCCGACGCCCAACCAAAAGACACCAAGGAGCTGGGTGAAGACGATGACACTACAAAAGCTTTTTCGCCCAACAATAATTTCTACTATATCATCGGGCAAACGCTGCACAACACCTTTAACGACGTGCGCTCGGATATGGGCCCATATCGTGAATATCCCGCAAAGGCCACAGGCAACGACCGTTTCGATGCCTCTCCGAACAGCTGCGACTGGTACGAGACGGTCAAACTCAACTATGGCATCGACTATCTCGGCGGCAGGACAGCGCATTTCTCCCCCATTCCCGATACCTGGCAGAAGATGACGGCCATTCTGCTTTTTTGGGCAGGCAAGGGCGTCGACGCCTTCCGCTGTGATATGGCAGAGATGGTGCCCTGTGAGTTCTGGGCACATGCCATCGGAGCTGTCAAGGCAAAATATCCTGACGTAAAGTTCATTGCCGAGGTGTACAATCCCAATGAGTACCGCCATTATATCAGTGACGGTGGCTTCGATTATTTATACGACAAGGTAGGCCTCTACGACACATTGCGCGACGTGACCTGTGGCTATAAGTCAGCCGCCTGCATCACGGGCTGCTGGCAGCAGGTCGATGACATTCACACCCATATGCTCAGCTTTCTAGAGAACCACGACGAGCAACGCATCGCTTCTGACTTCTTTGCCGGAGATGCGCGCCGGGCGCTTCCGGCGTTGGTGGTCAGTGCCTGTATGAACACCAACCCGTTTATGGTCTATGCCGGACAGGAACTGGGCGAGCGCGGTATGGATGCCGAGGGCTTCAGCGGCTGTGACGGACGCACCACGATCTTCGACTATTGGGGTGTCAAGAGCCTTGTCAAGCTATGCATCGGTGAGGCAACTTTTACAGCAGACGAGCAAGCGCTTTATGATTACTACCGCAAGGTGATTCGCCTCTGCAATGATTCCATTGCGCTGCGCGAAGGGCTCTTCTACGACCTCATGTATGTCAATTATGACCGGGCTTGTGCGTTCAATCCTGATATGCATTACGCCTTCTTGCGCAAGGCCGGCCGCGAAACACTGCTTATAGTGGCCAACTTCGGTGAGGCCGAGGCAAGCATTGGCGTACGCATTCCGGCCAATGCCTTCGACTACATGGCGCTTCGCCCAGGCCTGCACGTAGGCATTGATCTCATCTCTGGCCTGACGCAGACGGTCGAGCTCAAGCCTGATGGCCATACCTTCGTCACCGTCCCCCCACATGATAGCATCATTCTGAAAATCTGAACCTGTCGATAGGTGTCGCCTGCCATCTTTTCATGCCCCGGAGCTTGGTTCTCATGCTCAGCCAAGCTCCGGGGCCTTCTTTGCCCGGTCTGTAGCCACTCATCACACAGGAATCACCACTTTATGGTAAACACTGCCACAGTCCAGCGCCTGCAATCACCAGTAATAGGTATTGCCCCAGCTGGTGGGAATTGATAATTTTGCGTTCTGATAAAAACAGACATCTACCATAATGAACTTATCAGAACTCCATAATGGCCAATCGGCCTACATCGGTCCGCTTCGGGGAAGTCTGGCCTTCAAGCGCCGTCTCGAAGAGATGGGATTCGTCTGCGGACAGGAAGTCAGCCGCACCTACGCAGGGCCGTTTGGCACCCCTATCGTCTATGCCATGATGGGGCAGCGCGTCGCCCTGCGCAAGCACGAAGCCGAGCTTGTCGACGTCTTCGCCACAGAGGCTGAGGCCAAGGCTGCCGGCCTGAGGGCTGAGGCCACAGACCCCATTGCCAATGGGCTGCCAGTCCGTGCACAACAGTGCCAAGGTGGCTGTGCCGGGTGCTCTTGCTGCGGGCCGCACCCCTCCAAACCTAAGCACACTGATGAGAATCACCTGACTGTCGCACTTGTGGGCAATCCCAACTGTGGCAAGACTGCGTTTTTCAATGCGGCCTGTGGCGGTCATGAACGCACCGGCAACTATGCCGGAGTGACGGTCAGCAGTGTCGAGGGCTGGACGACCCTTGGGGGGCGGCAGATTTGCGTCATCGACCTGCCAGGTACTTATTCCTTCCGTGCGTTCAGTCCCGAAGAGGCCTTCGTAGCCAACGAACTGGCCAAAGGAACAATGGACATTGTCATCAATGTACTCGACGTCACAAACCTAGAGCGCAACCTGTTGCTGACCTTACAACTCAAAGCCATGGGACTGCCGCTTGTCGGCGTGCTCAATATGTACGATGAGTTCGAGAGCAGCCATAGCCACATTGACCTGCCCGAACTGGAGAAACGCCTCGGCATTCCGCTCATCCCCACCGTCGCTAGCCACGGACGCGGCGTCGAGGAAGTGCTGGCCAAGGCTGTCGAATATGCACTCAAACAGCAAGCCCCAGCCAACTCCGGAAATGGACAAGCCATCACCGGTGAGGCGAAAGAAAGTGCAACCGCAGAATCTGCCCGTTCCGGCGCCATCGCTGCGCTACAAAGCACACCTGCCGAGCGTCGCGAAGAGATAGAACACCTGCTCAGCGGCATCTATGAGCGCCGGGACAGCCGTGCCATGCAGGCCACCGGAATCATAGACAAGATCATGGCGCGCACACCGCTGGCCTATTTGCTTTTCTTCCTCATCATGGGACTCATCTTCTACGTCACATTTGCCATCGGCGCCTATCCCATGGACTGGATGGATGCCGGTGTAGCCTGGCTGTCCGACGAAGTATCGGGGCACATGCCCGCCGGATGGCTACGCGACTTGCTCGTCAGTGGCGTGCTGGGCGGCGTCGGGAGTGTCATCGTCTTCCTACCCAACATCCTGATTCTCTATTTCTTCATCTCCATTCTTGAGGATTCTGGCTATCTGGCGCGTGCCGCTTTTCTGGCCGACCCCCTCTTGCGCCGTGTCGGACTGCACGGCAAGTCGTTCATCCCGATGCTTATGGGCTTCGGGTGTAACGTCCCGGCTGTCATGGCCACACGCACTATCGAGAGTCGCAAGAGCCGCCTCATCACGATGATGACCCTCCCCTTCATGTCATGCTCGGCACGCCTGCCGGTCTACACGATTCTGGCTGGCGCATTCTTTCCGGAACACGCCGCGCTAGTCATGCTCTGTCTGTATGCTGGCGGCATTCTCGTGGCGTTTCTGGCAGCAGGAACACTGAGCCACGTGTTTCGCCGCAAGGAAGAGAGCCATTTCGTCATGGAGATGCCTCCCTACCGCATGCCCGTAGCCAAAGGTGTCGTACGACACACGTGGGAGAAAGGGCGCCAGTATCTGCGTAAGATGGGGGGCATTATCCTCATCGCCAGCATCGTCGTCTGGGCACTTGGCTACTTCCCCCTGAGCAGCGAGGAGCAGGAACTGACGCCAGCCGAACAGCAGGAACAGTCCTACCTCGGACAGATAGGGCATGCCCTTTCCCCCGTCATCAAACCATTGGGCTATGACTGGCGTCTGGGCGTCGGAATCCTCTCTGGCGTCGGTGCGAAGGAACTCATGGTCAGTACGCTCGGCGTGCTCTACAACGTGCCTGAAAACAGTGAGGGTGAGATGTCGGACGCCACATTGACTGAGGCCATTCGCCATTCCGGGACGACGACTGCTGCCGCTATCGGCTATCTCGTCTTTGCCCTGCTCTACTTCCCCTGCCTGGCCACTATCGCGGCGATTAAGGGGGAGAGTGGACGCTGGCGCTATGCCCTCTTCACCGCATTCTATACGACAGCAGTGGCTTATGTCATGGCATTCATCACCTACCGCATTGCGCTCTGTTTCATGTGAGACCAAGCCCATAATTCCAAATCGTTCATTAGGTTTCGTGGTGATTTTCAGACTTTTGTCAGGTAAATTTTTATTTTCTCTTGAAGGAGTATAGCGGGCTATACGGCTGAAAGAGGAATGAAAAGATGCCGGCAAAAGGCGAAAAGCATCCGAAAGTCCAATGCCCAATGTTAGAGTCTTCCCATGACGGTATAATGACCGATTGGGGATAATATAACACCCCTCTACCGCTCACTTCACTTTTTTGTTCCTATCGTCTAGCCGACACATTAACTTATTTAACCTTCTCCCGGATTCTGAATGTTAAAACGAGATACGGACGAAACTTCCCTAGGGCAAATTTGAATTAGCCCGGAGCAAATTTTCCCGGGGCTAGGGCCAGTTTCTCGAAAAACCGGGCTGGATTTTGCCATATATAGGCAATATGGACGGCCATTGGGAAAGGAAAAAGGCCATCCGCGTGGATGGCCTTATCCTCTCCTGCAAATATACTGCTTCCGGACGCTAAAAGCAAGCTGTGTTAAAGTCGGAAATATCGACCTATAGACCTACATTTCCGTTGAGGACTACGCCGTTGCAATGATTGATGAGCTTGAACACCTCCAGCACCACTTAGAGCGGTTTGCGGTGGCGAGTTAAGATGTAACATGGATCATGGCCTGAAATCATAGCCATATGCCGTCAGTGGTGGAAATAGAATTGCTGTTCAAGCAACAGCGACTGCCATGAGAGCCGGGTCTGAACACTGCCACTGCGGCAAATATGAGCTCACATCAGAATTTGTCTGCAAACGGCTTGCCTAACTCGTGCAGCGGCCTTAACTTTGCATCCACAAATGAATTGGAATGTCGCCATCGCCAGTTCCATTCCAGCCCAATTGAGTCGGCTGATGGATATCCGCGATGATTTCGGCAAGCATCGAGTGCTTGGTAAACCTCGTTAAAAACAAGAATCATGACAAATCACCGCCCCACTGTGAGCCTCGCTTTCATGTTGATGGGAGTGCTCTTCTGTGTCTGCCTGATCGCAGCAAATTTGCTTGAAACCAAGCAAGTGACAATCGGCCCGTTAGAGTTGACTGCAGGCCTGATTGTCTTTCCCGTTTCATATATCATCAACGATTGTATGGTCGAGGTGTGGGGGTACCGCCGCGCCCGTCTTGTCATCTGGCTCGGTTTCCTGATGAACTTTCTTTTTGTCCTCTTCGGCCTGGCAGCGGACGCCTTGCCCCCAGCTCCCTATTGGCAGGGTGAATCTGGGTTTCATGCCATTTTCGGTCTGGCACCGCGTATTGTCGGCGCTTCATTCTTGGCATTCATTGTCGGCTCATTCCTCAATGCCTATGTCATGAGCCGCATGAAACTGCGCAATGGCAGCCACCACTTTTCCATTCGTGCCGTCGTCTCCACCATTGTCGGCGAGAGTGCGGACTCACTCATTTTCTTTCCACTGGCATTGGGCGGTGTGATTCCTTGGAACGTCATGCCGGTTATGATGCTCACGCAGGTAGCGCTAAAGACGGGCTATGAAATCGTCGTCTTACCGTTGACCATACGCTTGGTTCATCTGCTCAAACAATATGAGCAGACCGATTGCATAGACCGTGACATCTCATACAATCCTCTCAAGATTCTGGACTTATAATTCACATACAAAAAGATATCGACAGCTATGCAACAACTCGACGATAGCCGTGCGCTTGTGGTTTTCAGCGGCGGCCAAGATTCCACAACCTGCCTTTTCTGGGCCAAGCGGCACTTCAAGGAAGTGTGGACGCTGAGCTTCATCTATGGACAGAAGCATGCCCATGAAGTGGATCTGGCCGAAGCCATAGCCCGTGAGGCAGATGTCCATTTCGATCGCATGGATGTCAGTTTCATCTCTGAGCTTGGACACAATGCCCTGACAGACACGACTGTCATCATGGACGAAACAAAACCGGCGGGAGGGCCTCCCAACACATTCGTACCCGGGCGCAACCTGTTTTTCATAAGCATCGCCGCTGTCTACGCCCGTGAGCGGGGCATCAAGCACATCGTCACCGGTGTGTCGCAGACAGACTTCTCCGGCTATCCCGACTGCCGTGACACCTTCATTCGCTCGCTCAATGTGACAATCAACCTCGGCATGGATGAGCAATTCGTCATCGACACACCGCTCATGTGGCTTGACAAGTGCCAGACCTGGGCCATGGCTGATGAACTCGGTGTGCTCCAACTTGTGCGAGAGAAAACCCTGACATGCTACAACGGCGTACCGGGTGATGGCTGTGGGCATTGCCCAGCCTGTGCGTTGCGCCGACGCGGACTGGAAGAATATCTTAAATCAAAGGGACAGTGACTTCGTAAGTCCCCGCCTTACTCTAAACCATATCACATGAGCCGAGAAGAACTCCACCTTAATGCCCTCGGGCGAAAGACGGAATACCACAATGACTATGCGCCGGAAGTGCTTGAGACCTTTGTCAACAAGCACCCCGACAATGACTATTGGGTGCGTTTCAACTGCCCAGAGTTCACAAGCCTTTGCCCGATAACCGGACAACCGGATTTCGCCGAAATCCGCATATCATACCTCCCAGCAAAACTGATGGTGGAGAGCAAGAGTCTGAAACTTTACCTCTTCAGTTTCCGTAATCACGGCGACTTTCATGAAGACTGCGTCAACGTCATCATGAAAGACCTTATAGAACTTATGAAGCCGAAATACATTGAGGTGACAGGCCTGTTCACACCGCGTGGCGGCATCAGCATCTATCCATACGCCAACTATGGGCAGCCCGGTACAAAATATGAAGAACTGGCTGCCTACCGCTTACGGCAGCACGGCCTCTGATGCTGCGACTAGCTTCCACGGCCCTGCCGCCTACACCCAATAGAGAGGGAGCCTTGCCGCCACCAAGCAAAAAGAAATTTCATAACGGCAACCCGCCAACCGTCGAACGAATGACCAACAAACGATTAATCAATACCATGATGGAGACCACAACCCTCACAAACGGCATATACAAGGGCACCACTCAGCCGCATTATGTCGTCGGCATGGGTGAAGCACTCTGGGACATACTGCCCGAGGGCAAACAGATCGGTGGCGCACCAGCCAATTTCGCCTTCCACGTCTCACAATTCGGGCTTGACAGCCGCGTTGTCAGCGCCGTTGGCCAAGATAAGCTTGGCCAAGAGATTCTCGACGCCTTTGCTGCCCGTCATCTGAAGGGCCTCGTCGCAGACGTCCCCTACCCGACCGGTACAGTCCAGGTGACCGTAGACGGCCAAGGCCTGCCCAGCTATGACATCAAAGAAGGCGTAGCTTGGGACAACATCCCCTTCACACCAGCTCTTGAACTGCAGGCTCGAAAGACACGCGCTGTTTGCTGGGGATCACTCGCGCAACGCAGCAAGGTCTCACGCGAGACCATTAACAAGTTTCTGGACACCATGCCCGACAAAGACGGCCAGCTCAAAATCTTCGATATCAACCTCCGCCAGGACTTCTATACAAAGGAAGTGCTCTACGACTCGCTATGTCGCTGCAACATCCTCAAGATTAACGACGAAGAGCTTTCCATAGTCAACCGTCTGTTTGACATCCCAAGCACCGACCTACAAAATGAATGTCGGCAGTTGCTTGACAAGTATGCTCTGAAAATGATCATTCTCACCTGTGGCGCCAATGGCAGTTACATCTTCGCACCGGGAGACGTCTCATTCGTCGAAACCCCAAAAGTCAACGTGGTCGACACTGTCGGGGCCGGAGACTCGTTTACAGCGGCTTTCGTCTCCTCACTGCTTGAAGGAAGCAATGTGCGTCAAGCACATGAACGCGCCGTCAGGGTCAGCGCCTATGTCTGTACACAAGCTGGAGCCATGCCGGTTCTCCCGCCTGACGTGAAACTGTAAAGCCTACTGGCCCTTGCCGATGCCTTGTCTAAAATCGGGGCGTCACTTGTTCATATATGAATGCCGCTATCGTGCTTGAGCTCGTCCATGACAAATGTGCTTTCAAGAGAGCCGAGTTCTGGTATATTGCCCATCACGTTCAGCACAAAGTCGCGGTAGTGCTGCATGTTGGGCACCTGTATCTTCAGTAAATAGTCATAGCTGCCAGATATATTGTAGCAGGCTGTCACCTCAGGCAGGTTTCGGACTATAGCAGCGAAGTTCTCGGCTATTTCGCGGCCGATGCGTTTCATCTTGACGCTACAAAAGACAACGAATCCTTGGTTGAGCTTGTCGGCATCAAGCACGGCGACATAGCGCCGGATATAACCGCGCTGCTCAAGGCGACGTATGCGTTCGAACACAGGGGTCGTCGACAAATGGACCCGGGCCGCGACCTCTTTGGTCGTCAGTCTGGCATTGTCTTGAAGGATGCGCAGGATGTCAAGGTCTGTGGAATCCAGAGTATCGTTCTTTTCCATAATGATGTGGACAGAATAAATTTCTGCCAGCAGTAATTTGGGTAGATAATTTCTTATCGTATTTTCTTTGCTTCTCTGCAAAAATAGGTATAAGTTCTGATATTTGCAAAACTATTGGCCGTTTATTCCGAAGTCCGTAACTTTGCACTCAGAATCAAACATCAAAACATAAAGATTATGGCTACAAAGAAACTTCACTTCGAGACACTGCAACTTCACGTCGGTCAAGAGCAACCGGATCCCGCAACAGATGCGCGTGCCGTGCCCATATATCAGACCACATCATATGTATTCCGCAATTCCCAACATGCCGCAGACCGCTTCGGCCTGCGCGATCCGGGCAATATCTATGGACGTCTGACCAACTCCACGCAAGGTGTCTTCGAAAGCCGTGTGGCTGCGCTGGAGAGCGGCGTTGCCGGCTTGGCCGTTGCCAGCGGCGCAGCTGCAGTCACCTACGCATTGCAAAACATTTTGGGGGTAGGCGATCACATTGTGGCAGCGGACAACCTCTATGGTGGCTCGTTCAACCTCATCACACATACACTGGCTTCTCAGGGTATCACCAATACGATTGTCAATGTCAATGACCTCAAGGCGCTTGAAGCCGCCATACGTCCGGAGACCAAGGTGGTCTATGCCGAGACTTTCGGCAACCCGAACTCTGACGTCACGAATCTTGACGCAGTGGCAGAAGTGGCCCATCGTCATGGCATTCCGTTCATTGTGGACAACACATTTGGCACCCCTTACCTCATTCGTCCTATCGAGCACGGGGCTGATGTCGTGGTACACTCTGCCACAAAATTCATTGGCGGACACGGTTCGTCATTAGGAGGAGTCATTGTAGATTCGGGCAAATTCGACTGGGTAGCTTCCGGCAAATTTCCACAACTAACCGAACCTGATCCATGCTATCATGGCGTACGCTTCGTTGATGCAGCCGGTCCGGCTGCCTATGCCATCCGTATCCGGGCTATTCTGCTGCGCGACACAGGTGCCACCATCAGTCCATTCAACGCTTTTATCCTGTTGCAAGGCTTGGAAACTCTTTCCTTGCGCGTAGAACGCCATGTAGAAAATGCATTGAAGGTAGTGAATTTCTTAAACAATCACCCGAAAGTGAAGAAAGTGAACCATCCGTCATTATCCAATCATCCTGACCATGCACTGTATCAACGTTACTTCCCGAATGGTGCCGGTTCCATTTTTACTTT
>OIYP01000609.1_pt1 | contig 22556 bp, 20 predicted proteins | sample 1588261 | NCBI WGS metagenome assembly OIYP01 (sample SAMN03283293) | human gut metagenome | biome: human-associated habitat; material: feces | host: Homo sapiens | place: Peru | collected 2012
GGTGAAGAACCCGATAATACACCGAAAACTTGTGAAGGTTCTTCTACGCAAGCGTGCGGATGCAAAAACGGCGGCACACAAACGAGAACCTGCGATACAACTACGGGCACTTGGAGTGCGTGGGGCGCCTGCTCTATCTCCGACTCTTGCGAATATGAGTGCACGGACCCGCAAGAGGCGATTAGCCAAACTTGTAACACTTGTGGAACGCAAACGCGCACGGCAACCTGTAACACGGCCACGGGCGAGTGGAATTACAGTTCTTGGGGAACTTGTAGCAGAACGCAACGCGAGTGCGACTGCCAAAATCCGCCCGCCGGAGAAGCATCTTCGCGCGCTTGCCCGGACGGATATACAGGCACGCAAACGAGAACTTGGAATGCCACGGCCTGTGCTTGGAGCAACTGGTCCGACACCTGTACGGATTCCTGCGTAAAAAACTATTCTATGCCAACGGAAACTGCATCTTCCGCTAAAGATGACTGTGATGGCGATGGCAACAACGAGTTTGATTGTGCAAATAAGCCATCTTTCAGAGGTACATGTTCTGATGTCTATCGTAAGGAAGTTGCTAATTTCGGAGGAACGGGAATTGGTAAGGGTGACTATGGCAAAGTTGACCTTGATAAATTTGACAAGGTTACAATAGAAGATTTTAAAATGACCACCAGTACCAAAGGTGCCAAAATGGCAAACGGTTTGCCTGCGCCTACTTTCTATTATACTTCTGTGCCGACGGGAGGACCAGATAAATATCAAAAATGGGAAATGCCTGATGATGGTCCGTGTCCGCCCAATGCACATGGCGCTTGCTGTTGCGGTACGGATGAATGCTATCGGAAATATCCAGGACTTGGATTGTGCCCGGGTTATACACCTCCTATCGGTAGTACCACAAAAATTGTTGTTTTCGTTCGTACTGTAACCTGCTGCGGTCAGTAAAAATAACTCTACATACAGGGGCGCTCTAAACGGGCGCCCTTTTTAGTGGTCAATAAAAAGAGCCCCGGTTTGCAGGCCGGGGTTTTCATCATAAAAACCCCCCCGGAGTTATGGGGGAAAAAATAAATTTTACGGTTTTTGCGTGTCAAAGGGCTTTTTATTGATAAAACGCTCCGATTGGTCCGTCGCCCAGTTGAGTTGCTTTTCCAGTTCCGCCGCGGCAGCCTCCATTTCCGCGTCAGAGCGGACATAGACCGCTTTGCCATAGGTAAGGGCCGTCTTGCCAAAAGGCAGCGGTACGCGCATTTTATCCCACGAGCCTACTTTTATTTTATGGCTAAGCGCCGTGCCCACCGGGATAATCGGCAATCCTGTTTTGAGGGCCAAAAATAAAATGCCGTGCTGGACCTTGTAAATCGGCCCGCGCGGACCGTCCGGCGTAAGCATAGGGTGATACCCGGCCTCGGCAATGTTTTTAAGTTTGATAAGCGCTCTGGCCCCGCCGCGTGTGGTGCTGCCGCGTACGGCCTTCATCCCAAAATGCGGCAGACAGCGGGCAATATATTCGCCGTCGTCGCTCAAACTAATCAAGGCGCAAATTTTTTGCCCGCGGTAGGGGTATAACAAAAACAACTGTTGGTTGTGCCAAACGCCGAAGATATAGTTTTGGCCTTCGCGGTCAAATTTTAGGGCTTCCTCACTCTTGAACCAATAAATTTTTGTCGTCCAGCCTAAAAACATTGTGTACCAGTACGCCAAGGTGGAACCGATGACGTGCTTCCAAGAGATTTTTTTCTTTTCTAATGACGTGGGTTGAAACATTATTTTTTACCTTTTTTGCGGGATTTTTGCCACGGTACTAAAAATACGGCGGACATAAAGGGGGATAAACTTCCCTCTTGGGCGGAAAGGTCAATTTTTTCCGAGTTTAGTTTTTCTAAAATAACCGGTAATGCTTTTTGTGCAAGGGGGGCTTCCAATAGGGCGGCTTCACGCAATAATTTGGGCGCAATAGCCAAACCGAAAGGGGGCAAATACACAAACTGAACCTCTTGCGTTTCGCATTCCTCTTTTTCGGCCTGCTCTTTTACCAGGTCCGCTACAAAGGATACCGCACTCTTTAAAAACTCCAACAGAACAATCATTGCCGCCGTTTTGCGGTCCTCATTGGTAATGGTGGCTAAAAAGGGTTCGGCCTTGGCCCCCAGCGTTACGGCGCAAGCGCTGAACATTTCTTTATGGATAGCGCTTTCTTCATCTAATTCCCAATGTGCATCTTGGTTAAATTCATACACTACGCCCGGGTCCAACAGTTTAAAAATGGATAAAATAAACGCCGAAACTTCCGCCTCACTCGTAAACCCGGCGCGGCGCAAGAGCGGCAATTCGCGCAGTAAACGGCGCAAGATTTCGCGTTGGCGGGGGGCAATTTTAAAGCGTTTAATTTTTCTCATACTGTTCCTTACCGTTTGGCACCGTAACCCGGAAATTCCGGATGACCGTGTAAAACGGGGAGTTCCCCCAGAGGGGAACTCCCTTAAAAGACTTATTTTTTGCTTCTGCGGGTGCGTTTGATTTTGGTAATAGTTTTGGCAGGTTTCTGCTCTTTTACAAACGCTTCCACTTCGGCTTTTGTGGCCGGTTTGGCGGCGGATTTCTTCAAATCGCTGCCGTCGTTATTTTCGCCATTGTTCCAAGCGTACACCAAGGGGGTTGTAAGCGCAATGGTGCTATATACACCGGCAATACAACCTACGAGCATAGCAAACGCAAAGGAGTTAATCACTTCGCCGCCGAAGAAATACAACACCACGAGCGCAAACAGCACCGTTAAAGTGGTGATAATCGTGCGGGAGAGCGTTTCGTTAATGGACAGGTTGATGATTTGACCGAAGTCCATTTTGGGATGCAGGCGGAAATTTTCGCGCATACGGTCAAAAATAACAATCGTGTCGTTAATAGAGAACCCGGCCACCGTTAAGAAGGCCGCTACGACCACGAGGTCAATTTCCCGCTGCGTAAGCGAAAACGCCACCGCCATTACAAACAAATCGTGGAACAAGGCTACTACGCCGGATACGCCCCACAAAATGTTGCTGAAACGGAACGCTACATAAATGATGATAAACACCAAGGACAAAAGCACAGACCACAAGGCTCTTTCCGTCATATTTTCGCCCACGGCGGGGCCGACGGAGTTGGTCTGCAAGACGGAGTAGGGCACTTTTAAGGTATCAAGCGCTTTTTCAATGCGGGCCTGAACCACACCTACTTCGTCGGAGGTGCTTTTTTCGCTGATGGCGAAGGAGTGGTCGCCGAACGATTGGAGTTCGGAGTTTGCACCCGTCTGCGCGAGCGCAGCGCGGATGTCGGCCATTTCCACGGGGGCGTTGAATTTTACCTGCACCATCGTGCCACCGGTAAAATCAATACCCATATTGAATCCTTTGGTGAAGAAGCAAATCACACCGCCCAATAGCAACAGGCCAAAGAGCGTGAAATATACTTTTCTGAATTTAAGGAAATCAATGTTTGTTTTAGGAAGTAAGTGCATCATAAACTGATCTCCTTGGTGTTGGTGGTAAGCACCAGTTCATAGATAGCGCGCGTAACAAACACGGCCGTAAATAAACTGACGACCAAGCCGATAATAAGCGTAACGGCGAAGCCCTTTACCGGGCCGGTGCCAAATTGCAACAAGCAAGCACCCACGATAATGGTGGTGATGTTGGAGTCAAAAATGGCCGACCAGGCTTTGTCGTAACCCAGGTTGATAATTTCGTAGACAGGTTTGCCAAGGGCCTTTTCTTCGCGCATACGTTCAATAATCAGTACGTTTGCGTCAATAGCCATAGCCAAGGACAAAATCATACCTGCAATACCGGGCAGCGTAAGCGTAGCGGAGAAATAACTCATAATCGCCACGGTAAACACGAAGTTGAGCAGGAGGGCAATATCGGAAATGACACCCGCCGCTTTGTAGTACACAGCCATAAACAGCAAGATGACAATGAACGCATAAAGCGAAGCGGACAGACCCGATTTAATGGAGTCTTCGCCCAAAGTCGGACCAATCGTTTTCTTTTCTATTACCTTTACCGGGGCCGGGAGCGCGCCTGCCTTTAATACGATAGACAAGGAGCGGGCTTCTTCGGGCGTAAATGTGCCGGAGATGCGGCCGTCTTTGGTAATGCGGGATTGCACCACGGGGGCAGATTGAACGGTGTTATCCAATACAATGGCTAATTGTTTGCCAATGTTGGAGCCGGTCAACTGACCGAACTTTTTGCTGCCTTCCGCATTAAACGTAAAGGAAACTTCGGGGTAGCCGTTTTCGCCCATCATTACTACGCGGGCATTTTCCAGGTCCGCACCGGTAACGGTGGCCGTGGCCGTAACCACGCTGTATCCGCCGTCTTTATTGCGCATAATTTGGTATCCTTCCGGCACCAATTTGGCAATTTCGGGCAGCACCAGGCCGTTATCGTCAAACGGCTTATCGGTGGCTTCCAGTTTTTCAATGGCTTTTTGGGCGGCCGAGGTATCGTTTTTCACAATGCGGAATTCCAACATAGCGGTTTTACCGATAAGTTCTTCCGCGCGTTGCGGGTTAGAAACACCGGGCAACTGCACCATAATCCATTTATCGCCCTGGCGGGTGATTTGGGTTTCGGCCAAGCCGTACTGGTCAATGCGGTTGCGGATAATTTCCACCGCGCGGGCCATGGCTTCGTTTAAAGGCTCTTTGGCACTCAACTTGGATACATCCAGTTCCAAAAGCAAACTGGAACCGCCTCTTAAATCAAGGCCTAAGTTCAGCATCCGTTTGGGGCGCTCGCCAAGCGTATCTAATGTTTCGCGCTCGGCCAGCGGTTTAGAGTACCACTTATAGTTGGGGTAAATTAAATACAAAGACCCCAGTAAAATGGCGATAATGAGTCCCCATTTTACGGCTAATTTATTAGACATTACTTTGCGCCTCCTTCTTTGGCTGCGGGTTGTACGTCATTTAAAAGTCCGACGACGGCGGTTTTCAGCACGGTGAGTTTTACATTTTCCGCCACTTTTACTTCAAGCGCGTTGTCTTTAAAACCCGCCACGGTGCCGATAATCCCGCCGGGGATGATAATCTGGTCGCCTTTTTGAAGCGCGTTTACTTTGCTCATTAATTCTTGTTCACGCTTTTTCTGCGAACGGGCCGGCAGAAAAATAACGATAAACGCAAAAGCGAGCAGAATAAACCAGAAGAACATTCCACCACCCTGGGCTGTCGTTTCCATAGGTTAAATCCTCCAATTAAAGATATAAATACACATTTTTATTTTAGCATATTTCCCGTCGTTTAGGACGGCGGTTTAAAAGGTGTTGCCACTTGCGCTAAAATTGCTATACTAGGGGAGTAGAACTTTTAATTTAAAGGAGATCTTATGAAACAGGGCTTTACGTTAATTGAACTGCTGGTAGTGGTGCTCATTATCGGCATTTTGTCGGCGGTGGCGTTGCCGCAATATACTGCCGCAGTAGAAAAAGCGCGCGCTACGGAAGTGGTTACGCTGATGGCTCAGGCGGAGCGTGCTGCTGATATGTATGTGCTTGAAAAAGGCTATCCGGCTAGCGGCTTGGTAGAATTGGTGGGGGATGGCGGACGCACTACGGGAAAACTAAATATTGATATTGAAGCCGCTTTGAAATGCACGAAGGGCGATGATATGTGTGAGTCAAAAGATTTTGCTTATGACGTATATTGTGGAACTAGTGCTTGCTATTGGCGCGCAGAACGCAATAATGGAAGTTATGAGTTGAGTGCAGATAGAAGCCGTGGCGGAAAATGGGAACGCTCTTGCTATTATAATGACAAAGAGGGCAAGCCTGTTTGTATGGGGTTGAAAGGCCAAGGTTGGAGTATTGACGGTGATGAATAAGAAATAATTGCCTATTTATAGAGTAAGCAGCCCCCGGCGGAAATCTTTGCCGGGGGCTGTTGCTTTTTAAAAGGGTGTTCTCACGTTAGTGTGCGTGCCGTGGCCGTTGTTTGGTGTCGTTGTTACCTTTTGTTTTTTGCCGTCATCCCGTAGTGTTTTTGTACGGGATCTGTTATTGTCTCCGTTGCTTGTATCCGTCATCCTGGAAAGTTGTAGTTCAGGATCCGTTGTTATTAAAAAAAGGTCATCCTGAATTTATTTCAGGATCTACTGCTTGTGTTGTTGTCTTCTGCTGTTGGACTGAACGGTGAACGACCCAATCGGTAGGTCCTGAAACAAGTTCAGGACGATGTCCTTGTTTTATTGTGCCGTTTTCGCCGTCATCCTGGAAAGTTGTAGTCCAGGATCCGTTGTTGTAAAAAAGGTTTTTACTTCACCCAAAAGGTCGTCATCAGGTTAATTAATTCCTTATCTTTTTTATCCGGCGAGTTCAGCGGAAAAACAAGTTTTTCTTTTTCGGTGGTTACAACCGCATAATCTTCTTTGATGTCAAAAATACTGCGTTTGACTTTGGTGTCAAACAAACTGTGCCCGAAAAATCCGCTTGGCGGCTCTACCTGTAATAAGTCCAGCACCGTGGGTGCAATATCCAGTTGGGAAATTAATTTGTTATCCGCCAGAGGGGCTTTAATCGGCGTTTTGGTAATGATGATAAACGGCAGATTATCAAATTCGGATTGATACGGTTTAAACAGTTTGTTTGTAGGCGTATTAGAGTAGGACGGGTGGTCCGCCGTTACTAAAACGAGTGTGTTTTCGTCAAACAGCCCCCGCTTGTTTAAATCTGCCAAAAAGTGCTCTACGTCCTGCCCGAACCGGGCAAAGGCGCGCGGCAAGGTGGGAATATTATAAAATTCCGCATCAATTTCCTCATATTCCTGCCCCAAATAATCTAACCGTCCCAGCGGAACGTGTGAATCTACGGTAAGGAGCGTCATAAAAAGAGGTTCTTTTTGGTGGTTTTGCAAATATTCGCCTGCATACTTAAAAAGTTGGCGGTCCGTTAAGCCCCACCAATCAATATATTCTTTGTATTCGGGGCGCGTTTCAAAATAAGTAGCACCGATTACTTCGTCAAAGCCGGCTTGTTTGAACAAAATATTTTCGTCCATATAGGTTTCGTTGGCGCCGCGCAAAAAGGCCGTATGAAACCCCTGTTTTTTAAGTTCTTTTACAAAGGAAACGGGGTAGCCGTTTTCGTATGACAGTTGCGCATACGGATGCGAGGTAAAAATGACCGTAAGGCCATAGAGTGTGGAGAGCGTAACGTGCTGCAACGAGGCCGACGGATAGACGGTCATCAGCCGGTCCAAAGGCGCGCTTGCCTGAGGGGGAATGTTAGCATTGACACGGTACAAATATTTATTGGAAAGCGACTCTGATGCAATCAAAACAACCCGCGTATATTTTTTCCCTACACGCGTATTTTTAGCCGAAAAAACATTGTATTTTTTTGCAAGTTGCGCTACCGGGGCAGGCAAATTTTTCTCCAAACGTGCATCCGGGCGGTTGGCAAGTACGGCATTAACCGTATAAACAACCGACGGCGGAACCAGATACGCGGTATAGAAATTATCGGGCTGCGGGAGTAATTTAAGCGGATTTGCGGCATATAACAGCACAAGACCCAACAGACACACAGTTAAGCGGGTAAAGGCCGTTTTGCGCGCGGCGGGATGAAAATACCTTTTGGCGGCAAAAATACAAAAAGATGCCAATACGGCAAAGTAGGAGATGACGCGCCAATCTTTTAAAAAATCATAATCGCCGCCCTCCATTGTATTTAGGTATTTGGCTCCGAACCGTTCTTTAAAATACCACAGCAAAATAAGGTCTGCGGTCATTGTTAAATAATATAAGAACGCTACACTCGCCAATACCCACTTGTTTTTTACGCCCAACAGGTGCAAAAGGGACAACAGCGCGCCTAAAAATAAAAATTCACACACCAGTTTAATGCTTTCCAATGCCAGCAAATTAGCCGTTGTCAGCCGGGCCAGTTGGTTTAAACCAAACGCACCTAACAGAAGCGCGGGTATTGATAAGCAAAGCAGCAGTTTCCAGTCATTTTTAAAAGGGGAAAAAAGGTATTTTTTTATTACGTCCATATTCGTTCGGGTTCCTCGCAATTTGATATAATTATTATATCTTAATTGAGGACCTTTGGCTTCTGGCCCGGTCGTTGTGGCCGGCAGAACCATAGCGCAAACCAGTATGGAAAATAACGACTTACAAATTAAGCGCCACTCCTGCGCGCACGTAATGGCGCAAGCGGTGCAGCAGTTGTTCCCCGGTACCAAATTAGGTATCGGCCCGGCTATTGAAAACGGCTTTTATTACGATTTTGATTGCCCCCACCAGTTCGTGCCCGAAGATTTAAAGGCTATTGAAACCAAGATGAAGGAAATCATCAAGGCCCGCCAGCCCTTTGAACGCAAGGAAATGAGCAAGGCGGAAGCCAAAGCCTTTTTTGAAAAACGCGGCGAAACATACAAGTTGGAACTTTTGGAAGAACTTCCGGACGGCGAAATTACCGTCTATGTAAACGGCGACTATGCCGACCTGTGCCGCGGCCCGCACGTGGAACACACGGGTAAAATTAACAGTTTTAAACTTACTACTATTGCCGGTGCATATTGGCGCGGGGACGAAAAACGCCCTATGCTCCAACGCATCTACGGTTTGTGCTTTAACACGAAGGACGAACTGAATGCTTATGTAAAGCAGCAGGAAGAAGCCGCCAAACGCGACCACCGCAAACTGGGGCCGGAACTGGATTTGTTCAGTATTAACGACCACGTCGGCCCGGGATTGATTTTAATGCACCCCAAGGGCGGTATGTTGCGCAAGATTTTGGAGGACTGGATTAAGGAACAGAACTTGAAACGCGGCTATGACTTGGTGGTCAGCCCGCATATTGCGCGCCTGCATTTGTTTGAAATCAGCGGGCACGCCGGATTCTATTCCGACAGTATGTTCCACCCGATGGAAGTGGACGGTGAAAAATACCAAATTAAACCGATGAACTGCCCGTTCCACGTAGAAATCTATAATACCCATTTAAGAAGTTACCGCGACTTGCCGTTGCGCTTTTCCGAATTGGGAACGGTGTACCGCTACGAACGTTCCGGTGCCTTGCACGGCTTGTTGCGTGTGCGCGGGTTTACGCAGGACGATGCTCATATCTTCTGCACGCCCGAACAGGTGGAAGACGAAGTAAAACAATGTTTTGAATTTGCTATGCACATCTTCAAAACATTTGGCTTTGAAAAATACGCTGTGGAACTTTCCACCCGCGACCCCGAACACCCGGAACATTTCACGGGTGATGTGGCCGATTGGGAACGCGCCGAAAATGCTTTGAAGCACGTTTTGGAAACGAATAATATCCCTTATACCACCCACGCGGGCGAAGCCGCCTTCTACGGCCCCAAAATTGATATTAAGGTTATGGACGCCATTGGCCGCTTGTGGCAGTTGTCCACGATTCAGTTTGACTTCAATCTGCCCCAACGCTTTAATTTGGAATATGTGGCCCCGGAAGGCCGCAAACGCCCGATTATGGTTCACCGCGCAATGTTCGGCTCTATTGAACGCTTTACCGGTGTGATTATTGAGCATTATGCTGGGTGGTTCCCGCTCTGGCTGGCCCCGGTGCAGATTACACTCTTAACGCTGACCGACGACCAAATTCCGTTCGCCAAAGAAGTTGCCGCCAAAATGCGAGAAGCAGGCCTGCGCCCCGAACTGGATATTAGACCCGAAAAACTGGGCCTGAAAATCCGCGAAGCGCATATGCAGCGTATCCCGTACACCGCCATTATCGGTGCGAAGGAAGCGGCGGAGGGCAAGTTGACTGTCCGCTTGAAAGGCGGCGAAAATACGCAGCCCTTGCCGGTGGACGAAGTAATCGCCAAAATGCAAGAGGAAGTAAAATCGTACAGTTTGACGAACTTACTGAAATAACCTTGTATTTGTCAACCAATACAAAAGCCCCGGGTTTTATTGCCCGGGGTTTTTCTTGTAAGGGAGGTTGTCTTTTCGTCGTATTTTTGATACAGTAACATAGATATCAGAGGGGAACTTAAAATGAACGGTGCAATATTTAGTGTGGTAATTCCGTGTTTGAATGAGGCCCCTTCTTTGCAGGTGTGTTTAATTGAAATCCGCCAAGCGGCTGATGCACTAAATCTGCCTTACGAAATTGTAGTGGCAGACAATAATTCTACTGACGATAGCGCCCGTATTGCACGCGAATACGGCGCGCGTGTGGTGTCCGTAGCCAGGCGCGGTTATGGTTCTGCGCTTCATGCGGGTATTTTGGCGGCACGCGGGCAGGTTGTTGTATTTGCTGATGCCGACGGCTCTTATCCGTTTTGCGACTTGGCCCGTTTTCTTACTCCGGTCCTTAATAACCAGGCTGATATAGTGTTGGGAAACCGTTTAAATAATACTTTGCAAAAAGATGCGATGCCGTGGCTTAACCGTTGGTTTGGTACGCCCTTTTTGTCCTTTGTTCTGCGGACATTATATCCCATTTCCGTGTATGATTGTAACGGCGGTATGCGGGCGGTCAAGCGCAGTTTGTATGACGACTTACACCTAAAACAGCCGGGGATGGAATTCGCCAGCGAAATGCTTTTGCGTGCGGGGAAAAAGAACTGGCGCTATGTAGAGATTCCTATTTCTCTACGTCCTGCGCATCCTTCGCACAAGCCCCATTTGCGGCCGTTTAGGGACGGTTTCCGTCATTTATTTACTTTGCTTAAATATAGGCTTTTTGATGAAAATTAAATTGTTTGTCTGTGCGTTATTCCTGCCGCTTCTGTTGATGGCGGCAGGTGGCTTGTTTAGTGTGTATGTGGGGCAAGATGTAAATTGGGATTTGCTTAATTATCATTTGTATAATCCCTTTGCCTTTTTACACGGAAAAATCGGACAGGACTTTATGGGCGCAGGAGTCCACTCCTGTTTGAACCCGCTTCCGGATATTTATTTTTATTTCCTTTTTAAATTCTTTTTTAATTATCCGCGCCTGATAGCCTTTTTTATGGGCGTGCCCTATGGCCTTTTGGTTTGGGCGGTATATCTTTTAAGCAAGGAAATTTTTGCCAAAACAACCTATCCGCGCGCCTTGTCTGTGGCTGCGGCCGCTATCGGTGTAACGGCGGTGGGTGTAGTATCCCAAATAGGAATAACGACAAACGAAATTCCGCTGGCTATTTTAAATATATGGGCCTTATGGTTAGTGGTACGTTTTATACGAGGCAAATCTTCCGTTCGCGGCATATATGCGGCGGCCTTTCTGTCCGGGTTGGCTGCGGGGTTAAAACTGACAGCCGTTCCATATTGTTTGGCCCTTTTTGCCGCTTTACTTATGTGCCGCAAACAATTCGTTCTTCCCATTAAAACCATATTGTTATTTGCCCTCTGTGGCGCGGCGGGTTTTTTGTTGGCGGACGGATATTTTTTGTGGAAATGGTACTCCCTGTATGGAAATCCGGTTTTCCCGTATTACAACCAAATTTTTCACTCGCCGTATTTTGACCCTATTTTTGTAACGGAAACGCGCTTTTTTCCAAAGACACTTTTACAATGGATATTTTATCCTTTTTATTGGGCTTTTTCGCCAAACGCGCTGGTAAGCGAAATTCCCCTTCAAGATATGCGTTTCTCTGTGCTTTTTGTGGCCCTGTTTATTGGGGCTATTCTGGCTGTTTTTCGCCGGTTAAAAACGCTTGGAGAGCGGGCCTTTTTGGCTGTTGCGGTTTATTTTGTGGTAGGGTATATTTTATGGCTCATCCAATTTTCCATTTTGCGTTATGCGGCGGTGTTGGAGGTGTTGAGTGGCATTTTGTTGGTCGGGGTGATTTACCGTTTTGTTCAAACCCGGTGGTGTCTGTATGGGTCTTGGCTTCTTTTTTCTTTGTTGGTGTTTTGGTACGAAGCACCCGATTGGCGGCACGAGGATTATTTTGACCAAGCCGTAGTGTTTGACAAAAAACCGCAGGTGGAGGATAATTCCTTGGTGTTTTTTATGCACTTGCCGTCAGCATATTTGGCCCCGCTGTTAAACCCTAAGGCTACCTATATGGGCGGCTTTTTATACCACCCTGAAGATTACCCGCCCCACGAACAGCAGCGTGCCGAAAAACGCAATAATATACAGCCGCAGTATTTGCGATATCACTTTGAAGAAGCCCAACGCCAAAAAATTGCCGCGCATAAGGGGCCTATTTATTTGATATCTATTGATTGGCTGGAACTCGTCAACGATAACGCGCTCAAACGCTTTGGGCTGAAAGGGCAGTTGGAAAATTGCACGCCTTTTATGACCAACTGGACAATTTACTCTCCCCGGTTGGCTATTTGCCGGGTGGAAAAGCGGACAGAGTAGTTTTTGTGTATAATACAAGTATGAAAAAACATCTCTTTTTATGCCTGGTGTTTTCCTTTACGGCTACCGCGTGGGGAAACCCGGTGCCGACGGTGGACGATTTGTCTTTGCGCGAGCAAGTGGGCCAAACCATTATGCCCCGCGTGCTGATAGGCGAACAAAAGGCCTTTAAACAGGCTGTGCTAAATGGCGAAGTTACAGGTTTTTTTATTAAAGCCAAAGAAGGCGCCGTTACGCAACCCCAAATCACCGCTAAAAATCAGGCGCGTTTTATTGCCCGCCAACGGAAACGGTTGGAAAAAACTATCAAGGACTTAAATAAATGGGCATCTAAAAGCCCGCATAAAATTCCCCTTTTATTAGCCGTAGATTACGAGGGCGGAACGGTTACTTCGCCGATGTTTATGGGACTAAAACAAATGCCGTCCAATATGCTTTTGGCGGCTTCCGGTGATGAGAAAGTAGTCGCGGATATGTACATCGCACAGGCTAAAGAAATTTTGTTATCCGGGGCCAATACGGCATTAGGCCCGGTTACGGACGTTAATTCAAACCCGCTTAATCCCATTATCCAAACACGCTCGTTTGGGGATAATTCCGCTGATGTCGGGCGTTTTTCCAGGGCGGCTTCTCGCGCACTTGAAAATAACGGCGTGCCGTCTTTTATCAAGCATTTTCCGGGGCACGGGGATACGTCGTCCGATTCCCATTACGAGCAGCCCGTAACGGCTCTGCCCGCGGAAGAACTGTGGCAAGCACATATTTCCGCCTTTCAGCCTGCTATCACGGCAGGCGGCACAGGGGTATTAAGTGCGCACGTCGTCTATCCGGCCCTGGATGACGAAAACACCGCTTCTTTTTCTTCCAAAATTTTAAAGGGCCTTTTGCGCGGGAAAATGGGCTTTAAAGGCATTATCGCCACGGACGGGCTGGATATGGGCGCGGTAAAGGGCGTAGGCGTGGAGGAAATTGTCCGCCGGGCGTATGGGGCGGGGAATAATTTGCTGTTGTTAAGCGGGGATATCCGCGATGTAAAAACCGCCCGCACTTATCCGGGCCGCGCCGCAGATTATGTGGAATATACGCAACTGGCGGCGGAGCCTGCGGTGTCCGCCGGATTTGTGCGCGAATCGGCAGAGAAAATTTTGAAATTAAAGGAACGCTTGGGGCTGTTTGAAAGCCGTGCTTTTGCAACGGAAACAGGCTTTGACAAGGCCGCCAAACAGGCCGCCGAAGCCGGAGTAACCTTAGTGCGCGATACGCAAAATTTGCTTCCGCTTAAAGACAAAAAAGTTTGCGCGGTGCTGTTTGCAGACGGTATTTTTAGTTTGCAGTTGCGTGCGTTTACGGATACGCTTTCCAATCATTTGCCGCAAGTAAATGCGGTATATTCCCCGCGCACACCGGGAAAGGCTGACGAACAGGCGGCCCGTGCGTGTATGGCGGGGGCTGATGTTACGGTGTTGGGGACCAGCCGGACGAGCGTAATGGACCAAAAGCAGTATGCCTTGGTGCAGGACCTCTTGAAGCAGGCTGAACAAAATAATCAGCCGGCGGTGCTTGTTTCTCTCTTAAACCCGTACGAAATTGCTCTCTATCCGCAGGCCAAAACCGTTTTAGCCTTGTACGGCCCTACGGCAGACACCGTGAGAATTGCGGCTGAAATTTTGCTTGGGTTGCGCCCGGCCAAAGGTCATTTGCCCATTAAGTTAAAATAACGGAAATCTTTTGATAACCCCGGGGCGTTCCGTTCCGGGGTTTATGTTGTTATAAGAATGTGCGGAAAACCGGAACCGCACTGGGGGCTTATCACATACTAGCGGTTCATCCGGGTTTGCCTCCCGCAGGGCGTTTTTAAACTGCTACAATATAAGTATGAATTTAATTGCTTATCCTAATGACGGGCTGCGCCAGTTGGTGGAGGGATATCGCCGGTTTTTCAACGGAGACCCGGTCCGCCGCGGATTCTGCGCTATTCACGCCGAGCAAATTGCCAATACGCAGGCGCCGCACTCAATGGTGGTCAGTTGTTTTGACAGCCGGGTCTGCCCCGAAGCCATTTTTAATACGAACGACGGGCATATTTGCGTGCACCGCAATATGCTTAACCAAATAGACCGAGAGGACTTTTCTATGATGGCCTCTTTGCGTTTTGCGGTGGAAAATTTAAAGGTACAAAATATTGTTATTTTGGGGCATAGCGATTGTAATGCGGTTGCCAAACTCCAACATTTGGAGGAGTTGACGCCCGAAATCCGCGCGTGGTTGGACCGTACGCATACTTCTTACCGCGGGGCCACCTTGGAAGAAGCCATTAAAAATAACGTATTGGACCAGTTGGACCATTTAAAACAAATCCCGTGTGTGGCGCAAGCCGTGCAAGCGCGGGAACTTCATTTGGAAGGGATGTATTTTCATATTCACACCGGGCGTATGGAACGCTACAATGCGGTAAGTGCCCAATGGGAATTTATTTCTACGGAGGAAAAGTAAATGCCTGCCGATTTAAAAAATATGTATGAGGGAATTTTGGCGGCTACGGGCGGGGCGGATAATATTGCTACGCTGGGCTGCTGTATGACGCGCTTGCGCTTTACGGTAAAGGACGAAGCCCTGGTTCATCCCAACGCTTTGCGCAAGGTGCCGGATGTGGCGGGATATTTTTATTCGGGGGTACAGCACCAGTTGATTGTGGGACCTTCTACGGCGGGAAAACTGGCGGCTTATTTTCAGGAACGCCACCACTTTGCGCCGCTTTCCAATACCATTTATCAAGCCCCGGCCCAACAAGAGGCCGCTCCTGCGGTGGGGGAAGTGCGGGAAAATAAAACCGCTGTACGCAAACGCTATTCCAGTTGGTTAAGCAAAGCCTGCTCGGTGGTGGGGAATATTTTTCTGCCGTTGATTCCGGCCTATATCGGCTGCGGTTTGCTATTGGGGATTAGCAATATTTTGGCTAAAACGCTGCTGGCAGACAGCCCCAATGCGGCGGGTTTGCTGGCGGTGTTCGGGCAGGGAATTTTCTTCTATTTAAATGCGGTGGTGGGATATAACGCCAATAAAGAATTTGGCGGGACTCCTGCTTTGGGCGTGGCTTTTGCGGGAATTTTAAATATGCCGGCGCTCGCTAAAATTACGCTTTTTGGCACACCGTTAATGCCGGGAAAAGGCGGCGTGATTGCCGTGCTTCTGGTGTGTTTGGCGGGAAGTTGGTTTGAAAAACGCTTGCGTTCTTTTATTACCGGCACTTGGGAAATGTTTATCACGCCGACGCTTACTATTTTGGTGGTGGGCTTTTTCTCCTTGGTGCTGATTCAGCCGGTGGCGGGGGAACTTTCGGACCTGTTGGCTTTGTGTACGCAGAAAGCCTTGTCCCGCGGCGGTTGGCTGACGGGTGCGCTTTTGGGCGGTACCTTTTTGCCGCTTGTCATGATGGGGGTGCACCAAAGTTTGGTGCCGATTCACCAGCAACTGGTGGATATGTTGGGGATGAACCCGCTGTTCCCCATTTTGTGTATGGCCGGAGCCGGACAGGTAGGGGCTGCGGTGGCGGTTTTCTTTAAGACCCAAAATACGCGCTTGAAAACGATTGTAAAAACGGCCTTGCCGGTTGGTTTGCTGGGTATCGGGGAGCCGCTTATTTACGGTGTAACTTTACCGCTTTTTAAACCCTTTATCGGCGCGTGTTTAGGTGCGGCCGTGGGCGGTGCGGTGGTGGCGGCCTTTCACGTTACTTCGGCTATTCCGTTTGGGGTGTCCGGGCTGGTTTTGTTTCTGGCTTTATCCAATTTGCATAGTGCAATATTTTACGGATTAGGATTTTTGACGGCACTGGCGGCCGGGTTTGCCATTACTTGGAAACTGGGCTTTGATGACCCGCCCAACGAGTAAATTTTACGCACAAAGCCCCCACTAGTTGGGGGCTTTTTTGTGTGGCTATTCGCCGGAATAAGAGGCAAAAGAGCCAAAGTAAATATCTGCCCGCAGATTTTGCCCGTGGCAATATTGGGTAATTTCTTTGGCGAGTTTCGTCCAATAAGACGTATCTTGCTTTATATAAATATCTCCCATCAGCGGTAAAGCGTCGGGGTAGTGTCCCTCTACGAAATCTAAGACCTTGCTCTGAAATGCCGGGCGCATATTTAAACTGTCAAACCCATAACGGTTTGTATAAGGTTTTGTAAAATTTATAATTTTCTTCCAGTCTGTAATGCCGGGAAATAACGGCGCCACCATTACGGCGGTGGAAATGCCGGCCTCGTGCAACATTTTTAAGGCATTTATTTTGTCCTGTACGGACGAGGCTCTTGGTTCGGCGGCTTGCCGGAAGGAGTCGTCTGCCGAAGAAAAGGAAAATGCCACTTCACATTGGTACATTTGCTTAAATAAATCAATGTCCCGCACCGCCAGGGCCGATTTGGTAAGGATATGCACCTTGGCTTGGCAATAGACGAGTTGCTTTAACAATTTGCGGGTAAGTCCGTATTCTTTTTCATAGGCATTATACGGGTCCGTTACCGAACTTAACATTACGTTGGTGCGAAAGAGTTTTGCAGGTTTTAAGGGCGTCTCACATTGTTTGACGTCCAGAAATTCACCCCACTCCTCGCTGTGCCCGCTAAATTTGCGCATATATTCCGCATAACAATAAATACATTTATGCGGGCAGCCGACGTATGGGTTTATGACGTAATCAAAGCCGGCGATTTTAGATTTGGAAAGGAGTGTTTTAACGGGTGTCGTATCAAGGCGTATCATAGCGTGTTCTCCCTGGCGAAATATTTTTATATAGTGTACAATATCTACAAGGAGAACGAAATGCTACCGGCTACTTTGCATACTTGGTGGAATAAGATAAAGCATTTTTTTGACTTTGCCGCGCGCCGACGTGCCTTGTACGAACAATGGGACAGGCTTGCTTCCAACGGCGACGAAGAAGCCCGCTACCGCCTGTTGATGCTCTACCAGGAGGAAGGACGCGAATATTATCCCTTGGCCTTTAAATGGACGGTGGTAATGGCTAACAAAGGCGAGGACTGCGGGGTAATGTTACAAGCGGCAGAAATGTACCAGGCCGGCGATGGTGTGCCCAAGGACGATTCTAAGGCGCTTTTATGGTTTGAGCGCGCACTCTCTATGCACATTGTGCAGGGCAAAAATTCTCCGCTGTCTGTGGATGCTTCCAACTATATCCAAGAACGTATCCAAACGCTGCGCCGCAATCTGGAACACTAGGGTTTGCCCAACTCCCTGTTTTTTATTTATCATATACATATGCAGTACAAGAGGCTTTTGATACCCTTTTTAATGACGGCGGGGCTTTTGATTGTGCCTGCCGGGCCGCTGTGTGCCTTTTTTCCGTTTTCGTTTGGCAAAGAGGAAATCAAAACCGATTATTCCCAAACGGTGTGGGACCGTATGATGTTGGAACAATCGGCGGCGGATATGCGGCGCGGTATGGACGAAATGAGCCGGGCGCGGTATAAGGAAGCCACAGACAGTTTTGCGCGTGCGGTCATCAAAAATGCCAAATCGCCTTTGCCGTATTTATTATTGGGAGCCTCTCTTTATTGGAGCGGAAAAGTAGAGGATGCTGTCAGCGAATATAAGGAAGCACAGCGGTTAGACCCTAAAAACCCGCTGTCTTACCAGTTGCTTGGCATTGCCGCCGGGTGGAAAGGGGATGTAAAACAAGCGCAGGAATATTTTTTGCAGGCCAATTCGCTAGATGGAAATAAAGCCGATACGCATATGAATTTAGGCTCCACCTATGCGGTGGAACGAAACTGGGAAAAAGCCTTGGAACATTTCCGCCGGGCGGTGGAACTGGCCCCGCAAGAACCGCTGTACCATTACCAGTTGGGTACGCTTTACGAAAGTATGGGCCGGGACGAACAGGCCGAAGAATCCTTTAAAAAAGCCTTGCGCTTATTTCCATCATATGAGGACGCACAGTTAAGTTTAGGGGCCTTGGAAGAAAAATTAAACCGTCCGCAAGAGGCCTTAAAATATTACAAAAAGGCCGTGCATACAAAACCCGGTGATTATGTGGCGCGGTTGCGCTATGCGTTTTTATTGGCTAAGCAAGGGAATAAAAAAAAGGCGCGCGAGGTGCTGGCAGAGGCTTTTTCCATTACCCGCTTTAAATCGGAGGGCCTTGCGCTAAATGCGGTGTATCGCGCGAGTGGCCGCTCGGCAGAGGACTTTAAAGAGCGGATTGAAGATTTTAAAAAGGGACTTGAAAAGGTTTCTGCTTCCAAGGCGGTAAACATAGAGGTCTCTTTGGAGTATAACCCTGTTTCTTCCGCCCCCAAAAATACAACCCGCCGCGGGCAAACCTTTGAACAGGCTTATCAAACTCTGCGCCCGGAAAATGCCGCGCAGGACGGCCTTGCGCCCCGCGCTTTTAAGCGTATGTTTACCCTGCCGGAAGCCACCGCGGAGGAACGCCAACAGCAAATAGATAATTTAATTTCCGGGTTGGAACAGGCTGTTTTAGCGGGGAGCGGAAAGTATAATGTTAATTTGTCTATGCAAGGAAGGACGGTGGATTTTGCTTCGCCCTCGGCATTGACGCAAAATAATTTAACCGCCCCCAAGGCTGTGTATGACCCGCGCATTGTGGGCAACGATATGGGCTTGTGGGTGATGGGGCGGACTTGGATTTTTTTTGTAGAGGACGCGGCGGCGGAATTGCAGGACTCCTTGTCCGTGTGTGCGCCGGATAACCTATGCGAACTGCTAATGGGTGTGGCCTCCTTGGCGCGCGGGAACAGCGGCGAGGCCGCGCAAGCCTTTTTGGCGGCGCAAAACAAAAACCCGCAAGATGTGCTTTCGTGGCTGGGGTTAGGTACGGCTGCCGTGGTGGCCGGGCAGGATGATGAAGCCCGCACCCATTACGAACGTGCCTTGCGTTTGGAGCCTAAGAATAAAATTGCCGTACGGAATTTAAAGGTATTGGCGGAGTGATATGCAAAAATACGGACAACATTTTTTAATTAACGAGAACGTAATCAACCAAATTATAGATGCGGCCCTCCTGTTAAAAAGCGAAAATCTGGTGGAAATCGGCCCGGGCAAAGGGGCGCTTACCGCACGCTTAATTGACCGGGGATGCAGAAATTTTACCGTAGTGGAAATTGACCCGGAAATGGAAATATATTTGCGGAAAAATTTACCTGAATCTGCGGGCGTAAAAATTTTGAGACAGAATTTTTTACAGGCAGATTTAGAAAAACTGGCTCCGCGCCCCACGCTGTTTGTTAGCAATTTGCCCTATATTGATGCGGCAGATATTTTGGATAAAGTGCTGTCCTGTCCGCATTTTCAATCGGCGGTGTTTATGTTCCAAAAAGAACAAGCCCAGCGTATCCGTGCCCGCGCGGGCGAGACGGGATACGGCCCATTGTCTGTTTTCAGCCAGTTGCGTGCGCAGATTAGTCCTATTTGCAAGGCGGGCCGCGGCTGCTTTAATCCTCCGCCGAAGGTGGAAAGTATGGTGCTCGCGTTTATGCGCTTGAACAATAGCCCGGTGCCAAGTGAAAAATGGCCGTCTTTTAACAAATTAGTTACCGCCGCTTTTTTGCATAAGCGCAAAACCTTGTTTAATTCCTGGTCGTTGGCGGGGTATGATAAACAAAAGATAACAACGGTGTTAGCCGACTGCAAGGTAAAACCCACGGCCCGGCCCGAGGAAATTTCGCCCGGTAAATATGTGGAATTGTGGCAAAAACTTTGCTGCTTGTAAAAAATATCCCGCCGTCAGCGGGATATTTTTTCGTCTGCCAATCGGTATTCTAAAATTTTTTCACGGGGGGAAAACGGGCGGATATAATTTAAGCCTAGTCGGGTAATGGCTGTTTGAACGAGCGTATATTCTTCTGTTTGTATGGGCGCGTAAAAGCGGCCTGCCCGCAACAAGGCTTCCAACGGCGCAAGGCCAATAAGTTCACTCCCCGTTACGGATAATCCCAGTTTTCCGGCTTCTCGTCTGCACGCTTCAAGGACCTCTGCCATACCTGTTTTGTAAAAGTCGGTTAAGTTAAAGGATACCTGTGCCGCTTGGTAGCCGGGCATCAGCCAGCCGATGGCTTTTACGGCTTTCAGCCCGCCGTTTTTCTCGCGCAGAAGCGAGGCGATTTGTTTGGCGGGGGCTATATCGGTAGTGTTTAAAGAAATATTGTACGCAAGCAAAAAGTTGCGCGCGCCAATGACACTTGCTCCTGTTTTAGCGACGCTTTCCGTGTACGTTTGCGGACCTAAATCGGGGGGAAGTTCTTGCAGTTTTTTAGGCAGACTTTCATATTCTTCCCGGCGTAAAAAAGCCAGATTTTGGCGTTCGGGTGTGGGAGCGTTTTTCTCATAAAAGTAAACGGGAATATTTAATTCTGCCACCTGCTGCCCAAGTTGGCGGGCTTCGGCGGCGGCTTCGGCCAGGGTCATATCGGCAATCGGCACAAACGGGCATACGTCCACCGCCCCCAAGCGCGGGTGTGCGCCGTGGTGGGTGCGCATATCCAACAGTTCGCGAGTGGCTTTAAAAAGTTCCAGCGCACTTTTTCGCACCTCTTGCGCTTCGCCCGCTAACGTCAGTACGGTGCGGTTTGCGTCCGCGTTGGAATCTACGTTTAGCACCTTGGCGCGCGAGGCATCAGCCACCCTCCGGACGATAGTGTTTATCACGTCCGTGCGGCGACCTTCGGAAAAGTTTGGAACGGCCTCCATTAATTTCATAAAATAATTATACCCCTTTTAGTGCGCGGAAAAAATATTTAAGAATATTTGCACCATTTTTCCTAATTTATAGTATAATAATTGTAGGTACTTATTAAGTTTAAGTACCCGTAAATTATAAAAGGAAGTAACAAGTAAAATGCCTAAAGGAAAAGTTAAATGGTTTAACGACCAGAAAGGTTACGGCTTCGTAACCCCCGAAGATGGTTCTAAAGATCTCTTTGTACACTATCAGGAAATTCAGGGCGACGGTTTCAAAACCTTGGCCGAAGGTCAAGAAGTTGAATTCGAAGTCGTGGAATCCGAAAAAGGCCCGAAAGCCGTTAAAGTCGTCAAACTGTAATTTTTGAAAGACTTTTAAAAAGTCCCGAGCCTTTGGGTTCGGGGCTTTTTTTGTCGCCCGGGACGGGATGTTTCCGTCTCAGAGAAATAGGTGTTGTGAAATGGTTAAGAAGTCTTATCCGCAAGCTTCGCTCCGCGAGCTGTGGCATCTGTCGTATCCCCTTATTATCACGATGGCCGCACAGGTGGTTATGCAATTTGCAGACCGCATGTTTTTAGCCTGGTATTCGCACGAGGCGCTGGCCGCATGCGTGCCCGCCGGCGTATTGGCGATGACGTTTTCCTCTATGTTTATGGGGCTGGCCAGTTATACGAGCGTTTTTATTTCGCAATACTATGCCAAAAAGAAATATGCTTCTGTTACGATATCCTTGTGGCAGGGTATTTTGCTGGCGGTGTTGTCCTCTGTGTTGCTGGCGGCTCTTACCCCGCTGGGTATAGGCCTGATTAATTCCTTCGGGCACGATATGTCTGTGCGCGGTTTGGAAATAAAATATTTTAGTTTATTAAACTTGTTTAGCGGCCTGACGGTGATTAACAGCGCGCTGGCCAGTTTTTTTAGCGGGCGCGGGCAAACCAAAGTGCCGATGTGGGCCTCTCTGGCCGGTAACGTCGTAAATATTGTGCTGGATTATATTATGATTTTCGGCAAGTTGGGGTTCCCCGAAATGGGCATTGTCGGTGCGGCGTGGGCGACGATTATCGGCTGCGGCGCTATGACGATTATTTATGCCACGCTTATTTGTGCGGGGCGCGTGCGGCGCGAGTTTAAAATCCGCCGTCTGGCCGGGTTTTATAAGCCTGTTTTTGCGCGTTTGGTACGCTTTGGCCTACCCAACGGCTTTGGCTTTTTAATGGATATTTTGTCCTTTACGCTCTTTACGTTTATGGTGGGGAGTATTGACGTTCTGTCTTTGGAAGCCAGCAATATTGTAATGTCTATGCAGCCCGTAGTGTTTATGGTAATTTTGGGGCTGGGGATGGGTATCCAAATTTTGGCGAGCAAATACCAAGGCTTAAAACGCCCGGATTTGACGTTGAAGGTGCTTAAAAACGCGTGCAAATTAGGCTACCTGTATGCAGGCACCGTGGGAATTGTTTTCTTCTTTTTTGCACCTGTTTTTATCGGGTTATTTGTGCCGGAGGGTTTTTTGCATTTA
>OIYP01000610.1_pt1 | contig 22527 bp, 21 predicted proteins | sample 1588261 | NCBI WGS metagenome assembly OIYP01 (sample SAMN03283293) | human gut metagenome | biome: human-associated habitat; material: feces | host: Homo sapiens | place: Peru | collected 2012
TTGGCACTGCTCATTGCATACGCACATTATACCATATGCGTGCAGAAATGCTACTAAATTTAGAAACATTAGCGGAGATATCATGGATGTGTATGCGCTTAGTGCGAAATAGGTGCGTAAAAGGAATATATACCCTGGTTTGTTGGACTATGAGTTCCCCAGCGAAGAGGCTTTGAAGGTTTGTGAGTGGCAGATTGCCTAATTTTCTCCCAAAGTCACAAAACGAATCCCGGCTTAATGCGATTTGCCAACCGCAAGGTTGTGAACCACCCTTCGCCGGGGAACTCATTTTACAACCTTGGAAGTGCGTAAATTTTTAGTGTTTTGTGTCTGAATCTGATAAAAAAATATTTCCAAATAACTATATTCAATAATTTATTATTTGTTTGACAACACTGGCAAAACCTCAATATATCCCACTATGCCCATATTTATTGACTACACATTTAAAAATATTTTGTGTTATTGGTCTGGCATCTTGTACAAAGTCGAAGCTAATTTTGTGACTTTGGGAGAAAATTACTCCGGCTTTGCGCAAGATGCCACTCACAAGCCTACGAAATATCATTTGGACGGGAGGCTCATGTCATAAACACACCATCATTTGTTGTGCAACTTATTCTCCATGTAAAAATCATACAGTTTTTCCGGTACCGGGGATAAGAAATCTGATGTATATTAAAAGTATCATCAGATTTTTGCGTAATAATAGTGTTTTGATAAATACAGAGAACACATTATAATATGTGAAACAGGAATCGATGCATTGAAAAAATAGTGTAAAGAGGGGAAAATACATGTTTACAAAAAACAATACCATGAATGAAATTTTAAACACAGAACCAGTCAGCCGTGCGATCGGCAATTTATTTCCAACCTGTTTTTTAAACCGTGTGCCGCTGAAACACAGAGATCATACGATGGCGCAGATCGAAAAAGAAGAAACAATGGAATGGGGAGCCCCGTTTTTGGCGGACGCTTTTTTAGAGTGTGCGAATCTGATCAAAGAAACAGCGGAGACAAAGAAATTCAAATATATTCCGCTCTGGGGCGAAACAGATGACGCATCTGCAGGCGTTAAGATGCCGCACTGGGAAAATGGTATTCCACAGTCGGATTTAAATACAGAGGAAGGCGTCTGGTTATTTACCGGTGATCCAGCAGTAGATAATGAAGCATTTGCGCATACAGCAGGCAGCGATTCTATTCCTCCTTATGAATCCACGGCGGTCGCAGAGGAGAAAAAAAATAAAACAGACTTAAAGCCGGCGGTAATTCTCTGTCCCGGCGGTGGTTACGAGATGGTGTCCTTTTATAATGAGGGACTTCAGCCTGCACAGCGTATGGAGCGTGATGGCGGCTACAAGGCATTTGTTTTATGTTATCGGATTCGTCCGAACTATTATCCGCTGCCACAGATGGATCTTGCAAGAGCAGTTATGTATGTGCGGGCACATGCAGCGGAATATCAGGTAGACCCGGAACGGATCGTGATCATGGGTGCGTCTGCAGGCGGTCATCTCTGTGCAAGTGAAGCGCTGCTCCATGAGGAATTAAAGGAAAATGTACTGGAAAACCTTGCAAAATTCCAGAAAGCTGATATGGTAGAACAATACAGAAAAATTTCTGCCAGACCGGATGCCATAGGACTTTTGTATCCTGTTATCAGTTTTACTTCGGAATATCACGAGGGAAGTTATCTTTATAATACCAATGAGGAAACAGGACTGCGTGAAAAATTATCGGTAGAGTTCCATATCACACCGGATTATCCAATGACCTATGCCTATGCAAATGCGGATGACGGCTGTGTACCGGCGAGCAATACCGTGCGTTTAAATGAAGCACTTGAAAAAGCAGGTGTAAAGCATCTGTGTGAGGTATATCCGACCGGAGATCATGGAATCGGGCTTGGATACCATACTTCCGCAAAAATGTGGAGTGAAAATATGCTTGCTTTTTTCGATAAAAATTTGTAAAACAGGGCTTTTAGTTAAATGTATAGATCAATCAGTGTTTTGAACTAATGTATAGATCAGTCTGTGTATTCCGGGCAGAAAACATAAGAGAGGAATATCGTATATGTTACAGGATATCAATGAGATTTCAGATGGAAAAATATATGGCATACATGATATGGTACGTGTTGGCTGCAGTGACTGTGCAGGCTGCCATAGCTGCTGTGAGCAGATGGGGGATACTGTTTTAGTTGATCCATACGATTGCAAAAGATTAGAGACAGAACTTGGAATGGACTTTGAGGGACTGATGCAGTCTTATGTCGGACTTCATGTGGAAGATGGTCTGATCGTGCCACATTTGAAAATGCAGGAGCAGACGGGCACATGTGTATTTTTAAATGATGCGGGGCGATGCAGTATCCATGCATACCGTCCGGGCATCTGCAGACTATTTCCGCTGGGAAGAATTTATGGGGAGCAGGGTGTTTCCTATTTTCTGCAGAGTGGTGCCTGTGAACGCGGCAAAACCAAGATCAAAGTGGAAAAATGGTTAGATACGCCACAGTTAAAGCAGTATCAGCAGTTTTTGACAGAGTGGCATAGTCTGAAAAAGAACATGCAGGAATATTTAAGCCGTATGACGAAAGAGGAAGAAAAGAAAACAGTCTGTATGATGTTTTTGCAGATTTTCTTTTTCCGTCCATACGATAGCAGGCGGGATTTTTATGAGGAATGGGGGGAGCGGAGAAAACAGCTTCATTCGCTCCTGCCAGAATAAAATGTTGTGTTATTCTGATGTTTTTTTAAAAATACAAGTGGGTAATTAGTAACAGAAAAGGTTGATATTCTAACAAAAAGTGCTATGATAATATCCGGCTGAAAATTGAAATTTCAGAGAAGCCTCTGAAGAAGAGGATAATGGTGTGAAAAATACATTTTTCACATATAAGATTTGTGCTGAATGGCAGCGCAAGAATGGGGATATAATATGAAGTACTTGAGACAATTTATGATTATTTTGTTGTTTTCTTTTCTGGGAGAGCTGTTAAAATATGTACTCCCGTTTCCGGTACCGGCAAGCATCTATGGTCTGGTTCTTTTATTTATTGCACTGGAAACAAGGATTCTTCCGCTTGCAGCAGTCAAAGATGCCGGAAAGTTCATGATCGAGATCATGCCGCTTATGTTTATTCCGGCCGGTGCGGGACTCATTGATGCGTGGGATGCACTGCGCCCGATCTGTGTACAGATCGTGGTGATCATGGTGGTATCAACGATCGTGGTTATGATCGTATCCGGTCATGTGACGCAGTTTGTCATGCGCAGAGGAAAAAAGAAAGGAGAACAGCAATGAGAGAGTTTTTATGCGATTCCGTATTTTTGGGCGTTGCGATCAGCATACTTGCATATGAGCTTGGCGTGTTTTTAAAGAAGAAATTAAAACTTGCGGTATTTAACCCGCTTCTGATATCGATCGTTGCCGTGATCGTATTTTTAGTTGCATTTCATATTCCGTATGAGCGTTACAACGAGGGCGCAAAATATTTAAGCTATCTTCTGACTCCGGCAACGGTATGTCTGGCAATCCCGCTTTATGAGCAGTTTGAACTGCTGAAACAGAATGTTGCCGCGATTTTTGCTGGATTGATTTCCGGTGTTCTGACGAGTGTGATCTGTGTTCTGGTCTTATCACTGTTATTCCATTTTGACCATGCGCAGTATGTCACGCTTCTTCCAAAATCGATCACAACGGCGATCGGAATGGGAATCTCGGAAGAACTTGGCGGTTATGTCACGATCACGGTTGCGGTCATCATTATCACCGGTATCATCGGAAATGTGTTAGCAGAGACAATCTGCCGGGTTTTTAAGATCGAAGAACCGGTGGCAAAGGGAATTGCGATCGGATCATCTTCACATGCACTCGGAACGGCGAAAGCACTGGAACTTGGTGAAATCGAGGGCGCGATGAGCAGTCTTTCCATTGCGGTGGCAGGTATTCTGACGGTAATCGCTGCACCGATTTTTGCAACGATGTTGTAAATATAATGCCGTGATTTTATTAAGGTGATTATTAATATTAAGCCGAATGTAGAATGTGAAATATCAGAGATGGTATTTCACATTTTTTTTCGATTTACATATCATAATATGAAAAAGTTATGGTTGGAAATAAAGATATGTATTGTCAGAACAAAATTGTGCATACGATACAGGCAGGCGATTCCCTGTATAAATTATCGAGACAGTATCACACGACAGTGACGGAACTGATTCTTGGAAATCCGGGAGTCAATCCATATAATCTCCAGATCGGGATGCAGCTTTTTATCTGCCCGGGAGAGGGATATGTGCCTCAGCAGAATCCGGGAGGCGGAAACATGGGAGGAGGAACAGGCAATCCGGGAGGCGGAAACATGGGAGGAGGAACAGGCAATCCGGGAAGTAACAACGAGACCGAATCGGAGCGTGAGGATTCCATCCTCCGTCTCAACGAGGATATGCGTCTTGCGTGGTTAAATCATGTTTACTGGGCCAGGATGTATCTGATGAGTGCAGTCGCAGACAATGCAGACCAGCAGGCGGTGGAAGAACGGCTGCTTGAGACTGCAGACGAGATCACGGATGTGTTTGCAAGGTATCTTCCGATCGCAACGACCAGACAGCTCCGCAATCTTCTGACGGAGCATATTGAGATCGCCGGACAGATCATTCAGGCATTGAAGGCAAAAAATATGTCTGACTATGATGCACTGGTGCAGGAGTGGTACCGCAATGCTAATCAGATGGCAACTCTTTTTGCAAATTACAATCCATATTTTGAGAGCAGGGAAACAAGAAACATGCTTTTGAATCATCTGGATCTGACCAGGGAGGAGATTGAGCATCAGGTCAATGGGGAATACGAACAGAGCATCGATGTATTCCGCGATGTGGAACAGCAGGCGCTTGCGATGGCAGATTATTTTGCGAGAGGACTGCTGGCAAGATAAAACGTATAGATTGAAGCCTTCTGATAAATGCAATTCAACTGATCATTCATTCGTTAAAGCAGATAGAACAGCTGCAGAAAAAACCCCATGCGGTAGAGTCCGCCTTCAAGCCGCATGGTGGAACAGCAGAGATGCACAGGGGATTTCCGGCGGATTAGAAAAATGCCAAAAGTAACGGAAGCGCAAGATTTGCAATAAAAACAGCAATTAACTTGAATTGCCAGTAAAAAAATGTACATGCTATAATGCAATTATCAAGATTAAGGGGGAAAAAGATATGCCAATGCAGATGGGTTTCCGCTGGTATGGCGAGGGCAATGACAAGATCAGCCTTGCTGATATCAAACAGATTCCGGGTGTGACGAGCATCGTGTGGGCACTGCATCATAAACTGCCGGGAGAAGTGTGGACGGTAGAAGAGATCGCAGAAGTGCAGAAACAGCTTGAGCCATATGGTTTTAATATGGACGTTGTGGAATCTGTCAATGTACATGATGATATCAAGATCGGACTTCCGAGCCGTGACCAGTATATTGAAAACTACATTCAGACAATTAAGAACCTTTCCAAATTCGGTGTTAAGGTTATCTGCTATAATTTTATGCCAATCTTTGACTGGACGCGCACGGATTTATTTCATCCGGTAGGAGATGGTTCGACAGCACTTTATTACGAAGCAGGCAAGATCCATGATGATCCGAAGGAAATGGCAGACTATATTTTAAATAATTTACATGGAATGACATTTCCAGGCTGGGAGCCGGAACGTATGGAGAAACTGGACGAGCTCTTTGCAGCTTACAAGCCGGTGACAAAAGAAGTATTGTGGGAAAACTTAAAATATTTTCTTGAAGCGCTTATGCCGACCTGTAAAGAATGCGATATCAAAATGGCGATCCACATGGATGATCCGCCATGGGATATTTTCGGACTTCCGCGTCTTCTGACCTGTGAAGAAAATATTGACCGTTTCTTAAAGATGGTTGACAGCCCGTACAACTGTCTGACACTGTGCTCAGGGTCTTTGAATGCCGACCCGAGAAACAATGTGGCAGATATTGTCCGCAAGCATTGTGACCGCATTGCGTTTGCGCACATCCGCAATGTAAAACATTTTCCGAATGGAGATTTTTCGGAGGCTTCCCATCGTGACTGTGATGGTGATACCGGAATCCTTGACATTTTAAAAGCATACCATGACTGCGGATTTGAGGGTTATATCCGTCCGGATCACGGACGTCACCTCTGGGATGAAAAGCCGGGCAATGTCCGTCCGGGTTATGGCTTATACGATCGTGCACTGGGTATTATGTATATGCTCGGCGTGTGGGATATGCTCGATAAGCTGGATGAAAATAAATAAGCATAAAATATGCATAATTAGGGACTGCCGTATGGCAGTCCCTTGTATTATGGAAAAGTCCGTGGCATATGCCGCGGATTTTTGTATGCTTATCTCTGGTTATCAAAAGGGCATTATTTGCCAGTCAAAAAATCTGAAGTTACCTTTTGACACCTGAATCCACATCAGTAAAAATCATGCGTTTCTTTTTCACGGGTCCGGAAGCTGCGTGGAGAGATGCCATATTCTTTCACAAACGCTTTGTAAAAAACAGAATAATCACAAAAGCCGCACTGTTCGGCAACTTCTTTCAATGGAATGCCGGAATTGATCAGATTTTTAGATTCGATCAGTCTCCGCTGGGTAACGATTTTGTAAAAGCCGGTGTCAAGCTGCTTTTTAAAAAGCTGGCTTACTGTCGACTGGCTTACCATAAACTGCGCTGAAATAGATGCGAGGCTGAGGTCTTCGGATAAATGCAATTCAATGTAGTTGAGAATCTGGTCTAACAGGCCTGTATTCTCCGGTTTGGGGATGTCTGACTGCGGATGGTCGTTCATACGGTAAAACAGACAGAACAACTGCAGAAAAAGCCCCATGCGGTAGAGCTCGCTTCCAAGACGCATGGTGGAACCCTCGTACAACAGTGCAGCCAGAAGCTGGTCGATCTGGTTTAAGAGTGTTCCTTCCGGGCGGATGACATAGGGGAGCTGCTTTTGTGGTGCATATTGGGAGGAGCCTGCATCCGCAAAGAAGTTCTGCTTACAGGTCTCAAAAAAATCGTTGTTGATCCAGAGTACGGTTCTCTGATAGGGTTCCCGAAGCTGCTCTAAAAATAAAGGGCGGTGGCTGGTGCCGGGGGGAACGAGGATGATATCATTTTTGCGGATCTGGTAACGGGTGTTTCCAATGAGATATTGCAAGTTTCCACTGCGGCAGAAAAGAAGTTCGTAAAACTCGTGGCTGTGGAGGGTTACATAGTCTTTCGTGTAACTGGTATCCTCATGTACATCCAGATAGGGGCTGTCCATTTCCAGTTCCTGGTATCCGATCAATTCCCCACCGGCAGTCAGGATGCCATCGAGCGTGGAAATATACGGAGGCTTCATCGAATCCTTATGTTCCATTAAAAAACGTTTCATTTGGCTATATTTCATAAAAACTCCTGTTCTGATTTGTTATATTTATACAATCCTACAAATATTGTAGCACAATAAATGTAAGATATGCAATGTATTTTGGTATAAATGCAATTTAAATTGCAATAAAGCAAATGTATCATAAGGATATCGGTTCTTGTGAAATGTACAGACACAAAACCAATGCGCGCGTACAAATACCAGAAGGAGAAAAATTTATGAATAAAAGAAATGTAAGACCCTTTTCAAAAAGGGATGAGATCGGATATGTGTTTGGAGATATGGCGGGCAGTTTTGTCAATTTATTTGTAGACGCATATTTTTTGACGTTTTGTACTTATGTGCTGGGAATCAGTCCGGCGTGGATGGGTTCCCTGTTCCTTGCAGCGAGACTCTGGGATGCAGTAAATGACCCGATCATGGGTTCTTTTCCGGACCGTTGGATGCTTGGAAAATCAGGAGATAAATTCAAACCGTGGATTAAAATTTTTATGATACCGCTGGCGTTGTCAGGTGTGCTTTGTTTTTCCAAAGTGCCGTTTGAAGGTGTTGCACTTCATGCGTGGGTCGCTTTTGTGTATGTCTTATATGGAATGAGCTATACCGGAACTTCCATGCCGTTTGGTGCGATGGCAAGTGTGGTCAGCACAGATCCGATTGACCGGAGTAAACTCTCAAGGGCAAGAAGTCTTGGCGGAACATTTGTGGGAATTGCAGCGTTATCCTTTGTGCCGGTAGTCTGTTTTGACAGCGAAAGCAACATTATCCCGGAAAGATTTACACTTCTGGCAGTTATTTTTGGAATTTTAAGTGTGGTCTGCTACTGCCTGCTGTTACATTTAACGACAGAGCGTGTGCGTGAGGAAAAGAAACAGAATACAGAAAAGTTCAATTATGGAAATGTGTTGAAAGCAGTCGTAAAAAATAGGCCACTGATCGGTGTCATGGTTGCAACCATTGGAAGTATGCTCTATATCACCGGTTCAAACCAGATTAGAAGTTATGTATTCAAAGAGTACTATGGAAATACCTCTGCAATGACTCTGCTTAGTCTTGCAAGTGTGCCGATCATTATCATCTGTTTCCCGCTTGTGCCAAAACTGGTTGCAAAGTTTGGAAAGAAAACGACATTGATGTTTGGCGTAATCAGCAGTACCGTGCTCAGTGTAATCATTTTTGCCGTAAAAATACCAAACGTTTATGTTTATTCGGTACTGAATGTACTGGCAATGATCGGACAGACCGTATTTACCATGCTGATCTGGGCGCTTGTCACAGACTGTCTGGATTACAGTGAGTGGAAGTTCCATGAGAGAAGTGATGGCTCGATGTATTCCCTTTATACGTTCAGCCGTAAAATCGGTTCCACCATTGCTTCCGCAGGTGTTTCCTTCGGACTCCAGGCGATCGGATATATTTCTGGAAATAATGTGGTGCAGTCAGATGCAACCATAAACAATATCTACATGTTAGTGGCATTGATCCCGGTGCTGACCTGTGTGCTGGAACTCATTGGTATCGGCGCAATCTTTAATCTGGATAAGGAACAGACCAAAGAAATGTATGCGGAATTAAAACAAAGACGTGAATAGTAAAGAGGAGATTAGATTGAAAAAAATTGATATTCATCTTCATCTGACATTACAGCAGTATCCGAAAACAGATACCATGTTCCTTTCCAGTGCGGCACAGATGCTGCCGCACTTAGAGGAACTTGGAATTGAACAGGGAATCGTGTTATCTTCCGGCGAACAGGAAAATGAGCAGATCCTGGTTGCAGCAAATGAGGAGTGTAAACGCATCTGTGAACAGTTCCCCAAGAAGTTCCACTGGATGTGCAATGTGGATGCAAAAAACCAGACAGATGTGTATAAACGGATCTTAGCCTGTAAAGAGAGCGGTGCGGTCGGAATCGGGGAACTGATGGTAAACCAGAGGCTGGATGCTCCATTTTTACAGAGTGTATTTGAGGTGGCAGAAGAATTAAAATTACCTGTTCTTTTTCACATGAGTCCGAAAGAGGGCTTTCAGTATGGGGTTGTGGACGGGCCGGGGCTCCCGCTGCTGGAGGAAAATTTAAAGCGTTATAAAGGATTAAAGTTCATCGGGCACAGTCAGCCATTCTGGCATGAAATTTCAAAAGATGCACCGGCGACCCCAAAGGAACGGATGAAATGGGGAGAGGAAGCTGTATGTCCCGGCGGCAGACTGCCATATCTGTTTGAAACCTATGAAAATTTATATGGAGATCTGTCCGCAAACAGTGGCGGATGTGCAATCATGCGTGACGAAGAATTTGGGCTGGCTTTTCTGGAAAAATATCAGGACCGGTTGCTGTTTGGAACAGATATGGCAAATTGTGAAATGACATTTCCGCTTGGAAACTGGCTGGATGAGCAGGAACACGCAGGAAGACTCAGCCGGAGTGCCTATGAAAAAATCTGCCGTACAAATGCAGAAAAATTATTTCACTTATAAGAAAAAAGAGGGAGAGCCGAAAACATACCACATCCCTCAAAAACAGGAGGAAACATATGAGAACAAGAATATTACCTAGAATGTTAAATGATGAGGTGGAAGAATATCTTTCCAGAAATGACATTATCATTGTACCGGTCGGAACGGTAGAGATGCACGGGGGATTTCCACTGGATTCAGAAACCACCATCAGTGAGGCATTTGCACTGGAGATGGCAGAGGCGTGTGACGGGCTGGTATTGACAGGACTTCCGTATTTTTACGCAGGCGCAACGGCAAGCGGCAGGGGAACCGTCCAGGTGAGTGTGCGGGAAGGAATCGACTATTTGATGGCGGTGGCAAAAAGCCTGTTGCGCCAGGGATTCAAACGCCAGATCTACATCAGTTTTCACGGCCCGGCACATATGACATGCAGTCCGATGGTGCGGGATTTCTTTGATGAGACCGGAGTGCCGATTTTATATATGGACCTCACCATGCAGATGATGAAAAATGCAAGGGATATTTTTACATCAATGGACAGTTTCCACGCAATTACAGTGGGAGCTTATCAGAAAATGAACCGATTAAGTGACGTGCCGCTCACAACGGAGTATGCGCATAACGAGCCGCAGTCCTGTGCCGGATTTGAGGATATTTTCGGACTGGCATATCAGAGTGCTGCGATCGGTTATTATTTTGGCGAGAAAAAAGACCACATGAGTACATCGGTCATTGCAGATGAAGCAGCGAGGGAAACACTTGCAAAAGAGGGTGTGGAAATCATTGAAAAATTGGTGGAGCGCATGGATATGAACCATATCGTAGCACAGATGAGGGAATTGGAGCATTATAACAGCGAAGTTGCAAAAAAATGCCCATGGGTTCCCTCTAACACTAAAACAGAGCGGTAGATTCTACTGCGGTTTCTGCGCATAAAGTTCCTTATATTCTTTGGGTGAGATGCCATACTCTTTTTTGAATGCACGGAAAAAACTGGTGTAATCTTTAAATCCGTACATCAGATAAATCTTTGTGATATTTTTATTGCTGAGAATGGCATCCCTGCACATGGATAACCTTTTTTTAGTAATATACTGATGGACGGAGATTCCAAAGTTATCCTTAAAAATATGGGAAATATGGTATTTGCTCACAAAAAAAGCTTTGGAGAGGCTGTCTAAGGAGAGATCCTCATCCAGATGGGACTCAATGTATTGCAGGATGCCGTCATACAGACCAGAGGCATCTTTGCGGGCTGCAGGATGTTCTGCTTCATAGACAGCCCGGTTGATGTGGAGCATCAGATCGTTCACGCAGAGCTCGATCTTGGCAGCTTTTCCAAAACGGTCCGCATGGATCTCCTCGATCAGCCGGAAAATCTTTGCGGAAAGCGCATTGAAAGCCACGACATCATAGTGATAAATAAAATGATGGGTATCCTGTGCATGTTCGATCAGATAAACATAGTCTTTGGACAATTCTTTCAGTTTCTGACAGTAATCCTGACTGATCCAGAAAACAAAACGCTGATAGGGAAGTGTTTCCCCCACACTGGACACATGGTGGTGAATACCAGGGGGAATGAAGACCATATCTCCCGGTTTCAGATGGTGATGTTCCTTTTCAATGGAGATCGTTACATTTCCCTCCAGAAAAAAATAGAATTCATAGTAATCGTGAGTGTGATCTGTCACGCCATAAAAGTGGTTGTCATTATAATAGTAAATTTCAAAATCTTTGGACAGCATATACTGTCGTTCATTAAAAGGAGACTGTAACTGTCTGCGCATGGTAAAATCCTCTGAAATATTTCAAATATAAGGAAAAAGTGACGATCTGATATAAAAAATTTACCACAGAATCGCAATTTTTGCAATGTGAACAACAAGCAACTCTATTGGATGTCTTAAGGGGATTCACTTATAATAAACATATCAAAAAACGTTGAACAATGGAGAAAGGAAAAGCTATGGAATTAAGTACACTTGGTTTAAAAGACAGGGCACAGTGGGAAGCAAAGGGATATCAGCTTCCGCAGTTTGACCGTGCAGCAGTAACAGAGGCAACCAGAGAAAATCCGTGCTGGATTCACTTTGGTGCAGGAAATATTTTCCGTGCATTTCAGGCAAATGTAATGCAGAATATCTTAAACAGAGGGGAAATGGAAACAGGCCTGATCGTAGCGGAAGGTTTTGATTATGAGATCATTGAAAAAATGAACCGTCCGCATGATGATTATTCCATTCTTGTCACATTAAAGGCAGATGGAAGCGTCGAAAAAACAGTTGTCGGTTCTGTTGTGGAGTCCTGTATCCTCGATTCGGAAAATGAGGGCGAGTATGGCAGATTAAAAGAGATTTTCTGCAAACAGTCCTTGCAGATGGTATCCTTTACCATCACAGAAAAGGGATACAGTCTGGTAAACGGAAAAGGAGAACTGCTTCCGGCAGTCGCTGCCGATTTTGCAGCCGGCCCGGAGAAACCTGCAAGCTATATCGGAAAAGTTGCATCTCTTTTATACACACGTTTTAAAAACGGACAGCTTCCGATCGCCATGGTATCCATGGACAACTGCTCCCATAACGGGGATAAATTATATGCGGCAATCCATACATTTGCCGAAAAATGGGCAGAAAACGGTCTTGCAGAGAAAGATTTTGTAAACTATATCAATGAAAGGGAAAAGGTTTCGTTCCCATGGTCTATGATCGATAAGATCACGCCGAGACCGGATGCTTCCGTGGAAGAGATCTTAAAGAAAGATGAGATCGATGGGCTTGATCCGGTCGTTACATCCAAAAACACCTATGTAGCTCCATTTGTGAATGCAGAGGAATGTGAATATTTAGTGATTGAGGACTGGTTCCCGAACGGACGCCCGGAGCTGGAAAAGGGCGGCATCATGTTTACCGACCGCGCAACCGTTGACAAGGTGGAAAAAATGAAAGTCTGCACCTGCTTGAATCCGCTTCACACGGCTCTTGCAGTGTTTGGCTGTCTGCTTGGCTACACAAAGATCTCCGATGAAATGAAAGATGCAGAGCTTCGGAAAATGGTGGAGAGAATCGGATATACCGAGGGACTTCCGGTCGTTGTGGATCCGGGTATCCTTGATCCGAAAGAGTTTATTGATACCGTGTTAAATGTCCGCATACCGAATCCATTTATGCCGGATACACCACAGCGTATTGCCACAGATACTTCACAGAAACTTGCAATCCGCTTTGGAGAGACCGTGAAAAATTATCTGGCATCTGAAGATAAGGATATCAAAAACTTAAAACTGATCCCACTGGTATTTGCGGGATGGATGAGGTATCTCATGGCAGTCGATGATAATGGTGAAAAATTTGAGTTAAGCCCGGATCCGCTGCTTGAGACCGTCTGTCCGGTTGTTGCCGGTATCCGGCTTGGTGATACAGATGTGGAAGAAACGATCCGGCCATTACTGACAAACCGTGCGATCTTTGGTGTGGATCTTTATGAGGCCGGTCTTGCCGGACTGACGGTGCAGTATTTTAAAGAACTGATCGCCGGGGTGGGCGCAGTGCGTGCTGCTTTAAAGAAGTATGTATAGGCGCTGATTCTGATGCCAAACCATTTTTCCCTGCATATCTTATAGTACAGGATGTGAATTCCTGAAAAAAATATGCAGGAGGGAAAAATGCCAGATTTTAATGTGATAAAAATTGGATGTATTGTGGTGATCCTGCTTGTTTTACTGATTGCAGCAGTGATCATCACGGTAAAAAGAGAAAAAAGTAAGAGAAAAATACGCCGGATGTGTGATGCAGAGAAAATTCAGCTTCTGAATGAACTCGCAGAACCATTCGGCTTTTGTTATGTGCCGTGTGAAGACGTGTTCACGTCGAGGGAAGATGCGTGGCAGAGAAAACAGGGGTATGAGGCGCTTTACGACAGGGCAGCAGTGGGAGCAGGCATGGTGTTTGATGCACTGCCTATCTATTTTGATTATGCTGGCGAAACATGGCTGATCGAATTCTGGAAGGGGCAGTATGGCATCAATACCGGAGGAGAGGCTGGCGTATATCATGCGGGAAAGGTCGTCCCGGAACGATATTACAGGATCGCCCATTTTGAGGCGGTGGAAGATCAGGATATGCCGTTTATCCAGTGCAGGCTAGACCGCAGGCGGAAAAAAGTTTATTTCCTGCAGAAGCGGCACTGGTGGCTGACCGGATTTGGGATGGGGACATTTTCGAGACCATCGGATCTGATATTGGTGACGACAATACGGTTTCAGAATGAATGCATGGCAGAAGCATTTTTTGAGGGATTAAAGCGGGCGAAAGGAAAAATACCGGGGAATAAATACCGGATCTGCCGCAATGAAGTTTATGTCAGAATGGATTTCTGTATGAAACACAAATTCTGTGCGTCCGTTTGGCGCTGCATGGTGCAGGCTTGGAACTGTTTCTGCTGTTTCCTTTACCGTCTGTTCACACATCCGTTTATTGCTACACCTGACCGTCTTTTATTTTTATACTATCAGCTTCCGTGGTGTTTGAAACATGCGTTTCGGATGCGGGGATGGAAGCATGGAAAATAAGAAAAGATATCCGCCCTTTTCCTGTCAGATGCGGATCGATAAAGCGCTTTCAGAAGCAGTCCATCTTCCGCTTAACAGCTGCAGCCGTTATATCATCATCAGCGACTGCCACCGGGGAGAGGGAGGGGCAAATGATAATTTCTTGAGAAACCAGCATCTGTATATGGCGGCGTTAAACTACTATATCGCGCATGGTTTCACCTATTTTGAACTCGGTGACGGGGAGGAATTGTGGGAAAACAGGCATCTTTCCCGCATTGAGGAGAGTCATCAGGATGTCTACTGCCGGTTTGAAACACTGCAGAAACAGTGCCGGATATACCGCATTTACGGAAATCACAATATGGAAATGAAAGGCATGTTAGGGGAAGCAATGATCTTAGATAACTGTGAGGGAGGCAGGGATATCTGCATGATCCACGGGCATCAGGCAGATTTTTTTAACTCAGTCTGCTGGAAATTATCCCGTTTTCTGGTGCGGTATTTCTGGAAACCGTTAGAGCGTTTTGGCGTCAGTGATCCGACGAGTGCGGCGCGGAATTATAAAAAGACCTTAAAATATGAAAAATGTTTAGATAACTGGACAAAAGAGCATGACTGCTATCTGGCGGCCGGACATTCCCACCGTCCAAGGCTGCCGGCAGACGGCAGTCTGTACCTGAATGCCGGGAGCTGCGTGCATCCGTATGGCATTACCGGAATTGAAATCACAGATATGCAGCTTACACTGGTGAAATGGAAGATGGCGACGAGACCGGATCTGTCGCTTTTTGTAGCGCGCGAAGTGCTGATAGGACCGGTTGGTATTACCTGAATTTAAAGTACTTATAAGTACAGGTAATGAAAAGTTGACATAATATAGAAAAATACAAAAATTTTTGATTCCATGGAACTAAAAATCGGAAAAATCATTTGACGGAAACTGCATTTATGATAATATATATTCATTATATGGATAGTATCGGGTGTTTTCTTACACGCGAAAGTATGTGGAGGTTCAGAAGAAAATGATTAAAGTTGTGAAATTTGGCGGCAGCTCTCTTGCAAGTGCAGAACAGTTTGCCAAGGTTGGTAAAATTATCAATGCAGATAAAGAGAGAAGATATGTAGTTCCGAGTGCACCGGGAAAAAGAAATTCCAAGGACACTAAGGTTACCGATATGTTATATGCATGTTATGACCTTGTGGAGGCAGAAGAAGATTTCCGTGTGCCGCTTATGAAGATCAAAGACCGCTATGACACAATTATCAATGGTCTGAATCTGAAATTATCATTAGAAGATGAGTTCAAAAAAATCGCAGAGAACTTCAAAAACAAAGTTGGAGTGGACTATGCGGCTTCCCGTGGAGAATATTTAAACGGTATCATCATGGCAAATTACCTTGGCTATGAATTTGTGGATGCGGCAGAGGTTATTTTCTTTGATAAAGAGGGAAATTTTGATGCAGAAAAGACGGATAAAGTGCTCAGCAAACGTCTTGCGAAGATCGAGCGTGCGGTAATTCCTGGATTTTACGGTTCTAATCCGGACGGAAGTGTCCGCACATTTTCAAGAGGCGGTTCTGATATTACCGGATCGATCGTTTCAAGAGCCGTACATGCGTCCTGCTATGAGAACTGGACAGATGTATCCGGTTTCCTGGTTGCAGATCCAAGGATCATAGACCATCCGGAAACGATCAAGACGATCACTTACCGCGAGTTAAGAGAGCTTTCTTACATGGGAGCAAGCGTATTACATGAAGATGCGGTATTCCCGGTCCGCAAAGCCGGCATTCCGATCAATATCCGTAACACCAATGCACCGGATGATGCAGGAACCTGGATCGTTGAGAGTACCTGCCATCAGTCGAAATACACGATCACGGGTATTGCAGGAAAGAAAGGTTTTGTTTCCGTCAATATTGATAAAGATATGATGAATTCAGAAGTTGGTTTCGGAAGAAAGGTTCTATCTGCATTTGAGGAAAATGGAATTTCCTTTGAGCATATGCCGTCCGGTATTGACACTATGACGATCTTCGTTCATCAGCCGGAGTTTGAGGGCAAAGAGCAGTCTGTTATTTCAGCAATCCATCGTCTGGCAAAACCAGACAGCATTGAGCTGGAGGGAGACCTTGCACTGATCGCAGTCGTTGGACGTGGTATGAAGTCTACACGTGGAACTGCAGGAAGAATCTTTTCAGCACTCGCACATGCGAACATCAATGTCAAGATGATCGATCAGGGATCTTCTGAGTTAAACATTATCATTGGTGTCAGCAATGCAGATTTTGAAAATGCGATCCGTGCGATTTATGACATTTTTGTAGTGACGCAGTTATAAAAAAGAAACCTGCGGCGGAATTTTATTTCCGTCTGCAGGAGCGTATATGCAGCATACAGTCAGAATTGCTGTAACACACAATGAAGGCGACACCGTATGGAATTCATTCATGCGATGCCGCCTTCTAAACTATCTCGTCCATGGGACTTTACCTCAATTCATTTGTATTTTCTGAGCTTGTCTCAGATTCGTTTGTACTTCTTCGCTTCATCTTCAATCCGGATCTGTTATTCTTATGACTCCTGATATCGTATCATATCTGAGAATTTCGTCTGATACTGATTCGTAAATCCTTTCTTAGGATCGTCATGTTTTCTTTCCTCTTTTGAATGAAAAAACGAATGCGTTTACGTTTTTGGTGGTCCGTACCTCTCTTTCTTAGTATCGTTTGGTGTGAATCGTTATCTTTCTGGTGGTCTGTACCTCTTTTCTTTTAGTATCGTTTGAGGTAAATCATTATGTTTCCGGTGGTCTGTACCTTCCTTTCTGATTGCCTCTTCTGCAATCGTTTTGTTTTCTTTCTTATCTCTTCTGTTATTTTGTAATTTGATTATATCTGATAAAAATATATTTGTCAATAAAAAAATAGAAAAAAAGTAAAAAAAATAAAAAATAAGAAATAATTGCGTAAAAATAAAGAAAAATTCAGAATATTACAACAAAAGAAACAAAGGCGGGAATGAGCATCTGGATAAAAATAGAAAGAATAACAGAAGAAAGAAAACAACAAGGAACAGCAGGAACAAATGGTTCATATAATAATGTAAAGGGAGCGTAAAGGAGTTTGCATGGACAGACAGACAATTCTTCTGATCAGTGATATGCGTCAGGTTTATCTTGCTGAGATATTGACAAAAAAGGGTTATAACGTGCGCTGCCTTGATATCAGAAATCGTGAGACGGCATTGCAGCAGTTAGAGAAGCTGAAACGTTTTCTGGATAAGGCAGATGTACTGATTCTTCCAATCCCGGTGCAGAAGGTACCGGAACAGGAACTTTTTTATGATATATTAAAAAAAAATCTGGAAAAGAAAACACTTGTGATGGGAGGATGTTTTTCGAAAGAGCAGAGAGAGCTATTAACAGGAAGAGATATTCATTTTCTGGATTTTATGGAAGATACAGTTGTGACAGAGGAGAATGCCGTGGCAACAGCAGAGGGAACGATCGCACAACTGGTGGAAAAAAGTCCGTATAATATTGATGAGGCAAAAGTGCTTGTGACCGGGTACGGATATTGCGGAAAGGCGATCGCGAAAAGACTAGGAGCACTCAGAGCGCGTGTGACGGTGCTTGCAAGAAGGAGGGAAGTACGAAAGGCAGCAAAAGAAGATGGTTTCTATGCGGTAGATTTTGCATTTGGGCCGGAGGAGGCAATGGGAGCTGCAATGGTTGTCAATACGGTTCCGGCGCTTGTCATCACAGAAAAGATCATAAAAGAACTTCCAAGAGATGCTTATATTGTGGATATTGCATCGGGGGAGGGCGGCACGGATTTTGCTTGTGCAAGGGAATATGGTATCCATGCAGATCATGTGCTTGGAATCCCAGGAAAATATGCGCCAAAAGAGAGTGCATATATATTAGAGCGTTCTGTGGAACGTTTTATTTTACAGCAAAAACAGGGGGAAAAGATTTGATGGATTTTGATAAATATAATATTGGTTTTGGGATCACAGGTTCCTTCTGTACATTTGCAAAAGCGAAAAAAGAGGTGGAGCTTCTTTGCGGGATGGGAGCAAATGTGATCCCGATTTTCTCTTTTCAGGCACAGACCTGTGATACCAGATTTGGAAGTGCAAAAGAATATGTGGAAGAAATATGTGAGATTACCGGAAATGAAGGGATACGCTCTATCTGTGCCGCAGAGCCGATCGGACCGAACAATTTTCTCGATATTATGGTGATCGCACCCTGTACCGGCAATACCGCAGCAAAACTGACCGGAGGAATCATTGATACACCGGTACTGATGGCGGCAAAGGCACATATGCGGAACGGAAAGCCGCTTGTCATTGCGATTTCCACAAATGATGCCCTTGGAGCAGGTTTTAAAAATATCGGTATGTTGATGAATATGAAAAATATTTATTTTGTGCCGTTTGGACAGGATAATTATAAGAGCAAACCAAATTCCATGGTTGCGAAGATGGAACTGCTTCCGGAAACAATTGAGGCGGCATTGCAGGGCAGACAGATCCAGCCGGTGCTGCAGGAACCGTAAAAGAATATAAAAAGACTGGCACATTTATGAGTTGTTTCATCATAAAAGTGCCAGCTTATTCATGACTATAGAATATTTGTGGCATTCTCTTATATTCATACCAGATAACAGAAAGGTATATCGGAGGTCTTATGCGTTTTTGGATGCCTCTAATGCTTCACGGCATGCTTTTGCAAGCTGGTCGCCACAGGAAGTAGGACGTCCGCCACAGCGGATGCCGCCGATTTTTTCTTCTACCTGTTCAACGGTAAGACCTTCCACTAATTTTGGGATTGCCTGCAGATTACCGTTGCATCCACCGGTAAACTTTACGTTGTGGACAACATTTCCATCAAGTTCTAAGTCGATCTGTGTGGAGCAGGTTCCTTTTGTTTTATAAGAATAAGTCATATCAGATTCCTCCTTTGTTATAGATCATAGTCTGTGTGCCGTCGCAGAAACTGCGATTCAGTAAGAGTATAAACACAAGTGTGCAGCAGTGCAAGGACTTTTTTATGTAAGCGGAAAATTCGTTGAAATTCCCGCTTACATAAAAAAGCCCTCCGGACAGGATTCTTTCTAACGTTAATAAAAAATTCACAAAACGTTTACCCCTATTTTGGTTGTGGTAATACGGGAAAAGTGTTACAATGACAATATTGTGCAAGGTTTAGCCTGCAAAAGGACTTGCAAATTTGAGAAATAGCCAGGAATAGGAGTTTTTATGAGCGCATTTACAAAGTTATTCGGAACGCACAGCGAACGCGAGTTAAAAAGAATTTATCCACTCGTTGATAAAGTGGAGTCATACCGTGACGCTATGGGAGCGCTGTCCGATGAAGAATTAAGAGACAAGACGAAAGAATATAAAGAGAGACTGGAAAAAGGAGAGACACTTGATGATCTTCTTCCGGAGGCATATGCAACTGTCCGTGAAGCAGCAAAGCGTGTACTTGGAATGGAACACTACCGTGTCCAGATCATTGGTGGTATTATCTTACATCAGGGCCGTATCGCAGAGATGAAGACTGGTGAGGGTAAGACACTTGTTTCTACGCTTCCTGCATACTTGAACGCCTTAGAGGGCAAGGGTGTGTGCATCGTAACAGTTAATGATTACCTTGCAAAGCGTGACTCTGAGTGGATGGGACAGATTCATGAGTTCCTTGGCTTAAAAGTCGGAGTAGTTTTAAACTCCATGACCAATGATGAGCGCCGTGAGGCATATAACTGCGATATCACCTATGTAACAAACAATGAGCTCGGATTTGATTATCTGAGAGACAACATGGTTATTTATAAGGAACAGCTTGTTCAGAGAGGTCTTCATTATGCGATCATCGATGAGGTCGATTCCGTATTGATCGACGAGGCACGTACACCGCTTATCATTTCCGGACAGAGCGGCAAATCCACCCGTCTTTATGAGGCTTGTGACATCTTAGCACAGCAGATGAAACGTGGCGAGGATGTACCGGAGTATTCCAAGATGGATGCTATTATGGGTATCGAGCAGGAAGAAACAGGTGATTTCCTTGTCAATGAGAAGGACAAGGTTGTCAGCCTGACACAGGAGGGTGTGAAAAAAGTTGAGCAGTTCTTCAAGATCGGTAACCTTGCAGATGCAGAAAATCTTGAGATCCAGCACAATGTGATTCTTGCGCTGCGTGCACACAACCTGATGTTCCGCGATCAGGATTACGTTGTAAAAGATGATGAGGTACTGATCGTTGATGAGTTTACCGGACGTATCATGCCGGGACGCCGTTACTCGGATGGTCTGCATCAGGCAATCGAGGCAAAAGAGCATGTAAAAGTAAAACGTGAGAGCAAGACTCTTGCAACGATCACGTTCCAGAACTTCTTTAATAAATTTGACAAAAAATCCGGTATGACAGGTACGGCACTGACTGAGGAAAAAGAGTTCCGTGATATCTATGGCATGGATGTTATCGAGATCCCGACCAACAGACCGGTCATCCGTGTGGACAAACAGGATGCTGTTTATAAGACAAAGAAAGAAAAATATCATGCAGTTGTCGAGGAAGTAAAAGCTGCCCACGCAAAGGGACAGCCGGTACTGGTTGGTACGATCACGATCGATGTATCTGAGACGATCAGTGCGATGTTAAAGAGAGAGGGAATCCCACATACTGTTTTGAATGCGAAGTTCCATGAGCTTGAGGCTGAAATCGTAGCCGCAGCAGGACAGCACGGTGCGGTAACGATCGCTACAAATATGGCTGGTCGTGGTACGGATATTAAACTGGATGATGATGCAAAAGAGGCTGGCGGATTAAAAGTTATTGGTACAGAGCGCCATGAGTCAAGACGTATTGATAATCAGCTGCGTGGACGTTCCGGACGTCAGGGAGATCCGGGTGAATCCCAGTTCTTCATTTCCCTGGAAGATGATCTGATGCGTCTGTTCGGTTCAGAAAAGCTGATGGATATCTTTAATACACTGGGTGTTCCTGAAAATGAACAGATCCAGCATAAGATGTTAACCTCTGCGATCGAGAAAGCGCAGACAAAGATTGAGGGTAACAACTTTGGTATCCGTAAGAATCTTCTTGAGTATGATCAGGTTATGAATGATCAGAGAGAGATCATTTATGCAGAGCGTATGCGTGTATTAAACGGAGAGAACATGCGTGATGTGATTTTCAAGATGATCACAGACCGTGTTGAGAGCTGTGTGGATACCTGCATTTCTTCTGAGCTGCCGAAAGAAGAGTGGGATTTAAACGAGTTAAATCAGCTTCTGACAGATATTATCCCATTAGAGCCTGTAAATGCTGCTGATGTGGACAGTGTTAAGAACAACAAAGAATTAAAACATCTCTTAAAAGAGCGTGCAGTGAAACTGTATGAGGCAAAAGAGACAGAATTCCCGGAGCCGGAGCAGTTCCGTGAATTAGAGCGTGTAGTACTGTTGAAAATCATCGACCGCAAGTGGATGGATCATATTGATGATATGGATCAGCTTCGTCAGGGTATCGGCTTACAGGCATACGGACAGAGAGATCCGCTGGTTGAATACAAGATGGCAGGATTTGATATGTTTGACGATATGATCGCCAACATTCAGGAAGATACAGTCCGTCTGCTGTACCATGTCAAGATCGAGCAGAAGGTAGAGCGCGAGCAGGTTGCGAAAGTAACCGGTACTAATAAGGATGAAACGGCAACCAATACACCAAAGAAACGTGCGGCTGCTAAAGTATATCCAAATGATCCGTGTCCATGTGGTTCCGGTAAAAAATACAAACAGTGCTGTGGAAGAATGGCATAAAATTAAAAAATAATAAAAAAGCGTCATGTTTATGGAGTGATTCATAGATGTGGCGCTTTTTACTTTATAGGATGAGCTGCTTAGCAGACGGGGGGCGCTAAATTGTGGTTTGTTGAGGCATGCGTCGCCCACCTAAATGGTGTTTCGTAGGTTTGTGAGTGGCATCTTGCGCAAAGCCGGAGTAATTTTGGTTCCGTTGTACGAAAATAAGAAAAGTCTAAGTGTGTCTGAGTTAGA
>OIYP01000612.1_pt1 | contig 22505 bp, 14 predicted proteins | sample 1588261 | NCBI WGS metagenome assembly OIYP01 (sample SAMN03283293) | human gut metagenome | biome: human-associated habitat; material: feces | host: Homo sapiens | place: Peru | collected 2012
TTATTACGACTGGGCAGTTACAAGCCCACTACCTTTAGGTGGTGGGTAGTTGACAATGATATAATTGCTCTTCGTTTTAATTGTTGGTGGTAAAAGTTTTTGCTTTTACTTTTTGGCCGACAGATGCGGAAATGTATACCTATGGCGACAGATCAAAAATTTGATAACTCGTTTAAGCTTCGTTACCTAAAACCAAAATTTTGGGTCAATTGGTTTTTGTTAGGTGTACTTGGCGTTTTGAGCTTTATTCCGGCTCGGGTGCGAGATTTTTTTTGTGATTTAGTTGTTGGTTTATTGTCCTCGTTTACTATTAAGCATAAAAAATTGTGCTTAATAAATTTAAAAGCCTGTTTCCCTGATTTAACTCTAAAAGAACGCAAATGTATTTACCGCGATAATCTCCGGGTTGGTCTTAAAGTAATATTAGGCTATGGCGAGCTATTTTTCCGCGGTGACAAGTTTATTGAAAAGTCGTTTATGGTTACCGGACGTGAATACCTTGATGAAGCTCTAGCTACGGGGCGTCCCATTGTATTTATGGCCCCACATGCGTGGGCTATTGATAGATGTGGTATTTATTTATCAATGATTGGTTTACCAATGTGTACCATGATGCATTCATCTGGAAATGAAGTTTATGACTGGTTTATGAATTCCATGCGTCTTCGTTATGGGGGCAAGGTTTATGAACGAAATAGTGGCATTAAGTGCATTATTAGAGCTTTAAAAGATGGCTACCATGCTTACTTTTTGCCAGATCAGGATTTAGGTCCTAAGAGTGCGGTATTTGTGCCGTTCTTTGGTAAAGACAAGGCTTCCTTAGTTGTGCTTCCTAAAATCGCAGCCTTAAGTAACGCTATTATTGTGCCGTTTTTCTCATGCTATAACGAAGAACGCCATTGTTACGAAGTAGTGTTTGAGGAGTATTTTAAAAATTATCCTTCTGCTGATTTAACTGCAGATGTTCGTAAGATGAATGCGGTCACTGAACATCTTATTTTAGGGCGGGAAAAGCAATACATGTGGTTCTTAAAATATTTTAAGACTAATAAGCCTGGTGAAACTCAGATCTATGGATTGCGTAACCCGAAAGTGCAAAAGATGTATTTAGAGGATTAGTCTGAATAAAGGTGAGAGTTGTCTATCTTGGATTATGGTAACCAAATTTTTCCCCCTAACATAAAACGCAAAACACTAACCCCAAAACACTTAGAACGTAAAACACAACATAAGTTAAGCGCCTTAGGTGGCTTCGTAAAAAGAAGACAAAGCGTAATCAGAACCTAAGGCGCTTTCTTGCGGTAAATTTAAATGTAATACCTAGGAAAACTAAGTTAGGTTCAGGCGTAAAACTTAAGAAACTTAAGTAAACGCTTCACTTAAAAGTCCAGAAAAATGTAGTTTTTTAGTGGTTTAAAGCCGGTTGTTTTGTTGAGACAATAATTTGATTACTGTATAATGTGTGACGCTTTTCGGCTTTTGACCAAAATTATTTGATTTGGTTAGTCGAAATGGTGAAGGCGTTTCCCCTGGCATACGCCTGTGCGCCAGTAGGGGACGGAACAAGCTTCTTGTAAGTTTGTTTCAGGACGTAAGGCAGGCTTTTAAAGGTATAAACATGTTTTTTGATAAAATTGTTGCAGCTCCAGCAGACCCAATTTTAGGTCTCACCGAAGAATTCAAGAATGACCCCCGTGCCAATAAGATCAATCTTGGCGTAGGTATCTACAAAACCAACGAAGGCGTTACACCAGTTCTCAAGTGTGTAAAGAAAGCTGAAGAAATTATTTTCAAGAACGAAACCACAAAGAGCTATTTACCAATCGTAGGTACTCCTGAATACGGCCGTCTCGTTCGTGAACTCCTTTTCGGTAAAGATAGCGAAGTTATCGCTCATGACCGTGCTCGTACTGTACAGGGTCCAGGCGGTACTGGTTCTCTTCGTATTGGTGCTGACTTCCTCAAGCAGCAAAACGTAACTACCAAGGTTTGGATCTCTGACCCAACTTGGGCTAACCACTTCCAGGTATTTGGCAAGGCTGGTATCGAAACTGCTAAGTATAAGTACTATGATGCTACTACTCACGGTCTCGATTTTGAAGGCATGAAGGCTTCTTTAAAGAGCGCTAACGCTGGTGATGCAGTATTGCTTCACGCTTGCTGCCACAACCCAACTGGTATCGATCCAACTCCAGCTCAGTGGGAAGAACTTGCTAAGCTCGTAGCTGAACTTAAGCTTATCCCGTTCTTTGACTTCGCTTACCAGGGTTTTGGTAACGGTATCGAAGAAGATGCTTTCGGCGTTCGTACTTTCCTTAAGTACAACCAGGAAGTGCTCATCGCTAACTCTTTCTCTAAGAACTTTGGTCTTTACAACGAACGTATCGGTGCTTTAACCATCGTTTCTGCTGATAAAGAAACTGCTGACCGTGTATTCTCTCAGATGAAGATTGCGGTACGTGCTAACTTCTCTAACCCACCTGCACACGGTGCTAACATTGTAACTACTATTCTTTCTAACCCTGAACTCCGTCAGATGTGGGAAGATGAAGTTAAAGAAATGCGTGACCGTATCAAGGAAATGCGTGAACTCTTTGTAGCTAAGCTTTCTGCTCTTGGTGTTCAGGCTGACTTTAGCTTTATTTCTCAGCAGTACGGCATGTTCTCTTTCTCTGGTTTAACCAAGGAACAGGTTGCTCGTCTTAAGGAAGAATTTGGTATCTATATCGTAGGTTCTGGCCGTATCAGCGTAGCTGGTATTACCACCTCTAATATCGATCCACTTTGCCAAGCTATTGCAAAGGTTCTTTAATTAGATATAGCTTTAAAGATATAACTTTAAATAAGTTACTTTAATTTGTTAAGGTGGTAGCTAAGCTTAAATAAACTTAGAACGTAAGTATATTTAGAGCGTTAGAGATTCTATCTACCACCTTAAACTAGAAACGGAATGAAGATTTAGTTCTTGATCCCGTTTTTTTTTGCTTCTCGCTGGGTTATGCGCTTTGAATAGGTCCTAAATTAGGGGCTAGAAAGCCAGATCTGCCAAAAAATAGAATTTAGCCTAAAAAATAAAAGCTCTATAAATTGACTAATTGCGGTTGTGACTTTACAATTAAAGAAGTAGCCCTTAACAAGGGCTCTGTTTATCTATATTTCAAATTGATTACGGAATAATAATCTTTATTCCTTAAGTAAGATTCTTCAAATGACTGCAAAGATTTTTGACACCAGGATCAGCGAAATTACTCCGTTGCTTCCTCCGGTAGCTCTTATTGAAAAATACCCATGTTCCGATAAGGCTGCTCAGACCGTACTGCAGGGCCGTGAGGCTATTCATAACATCATGAATGGCAAAGACGATCGTCTTGTAGTAATTACAGGCCCATGTTCAATTCACGATGTAAAGTCAGCTATGGAATATGCCAACAGGCTGGCGGTGCTTCGCGAGAAGTATAAGGACTCCCTTGAAATTATCATGCGTGTCTACTTCGAAAAGCCTCGTACTACTGTAGGCTGGAAGGGACTCATCAACGATCCTTACATGAATGGTTCCTACGATATCAATGCAGGTCTTAAGATTGGTCGTAAGCTCCTCCTTGACATCAATGAACTCGGCGTGCCAACTGCCACCGAATATCTCGATGTATTAACTCCACAGTACCTCGACGAATTTATCGCTTGGGTTGCTATTGGGGCGCGTACTACAGAATCTCAGGTGCACCGCGAACTTGCTTCTGGTACTTCTGCTCCTGTAGGCTTTAAGAATGGTACTGATGGGACTGTGAAGATTGCAGTAGATGCAATTGTTTCTGCTCATTCACATCATACCTTCCTTTCTGTAACTAAGTTTGGTCATAGCGCTATCGTTAAGACTCTTGGTAACGAAGATTGTCATATTATTCTTCGTGGTGGTAGCAAGGGGACTAACTATGCTGCTCCTCAAGTACACGAAGCTGCAGAAGTGCTTAAGAAGGCTGGTTTACATCCTTCAGTTATGATTGACTTTAGCCATGCTAACAGTAGCAAGCAATTCAAGAAGCAGATGGAAGTTGGTGCTGACGTAGCAGGCCAAATCGCTTCTGGTTCAAATGAAGTATTTGGTGTAATGATCGAAAGCCATCTTGTTGAAGGCCGTCAGGACCTCGTAAATGGCAGAGCTTGTGAACTTCTCTATGGTCAGAGTATCACCGATGCTTGTATCGGTTGGGAAGACACTGAAAAGTTACTCGGTCAGCTTTCTGATGCGGTAATCGCTCGTCGTAACAAGTAATTCATGCTGTCATAGCTTGTAAATGGCCGGACCCTGTTTTTAGGTCCGGCTACTAATAGGGGAAAGAAATGACTCATTATTCTCTCGACAAGGATAAAATTAAGATTTTACTTCTTGAAGGTGTTGATCCTAGCGCGGTAGAGACCCTTAAAAAGGCCGGCTACACCAATGTAGAATATCAGAAGAAGGCTCTTGATCATGACGAATTAATTGAAAAGATCAAAGATGTTCACTTCCTTGGGATTCGTTCTAGAACTTACCTTACTGAAGATGTATTTGAAGCGGCCCACAAGCTTTGTGCTGTAGGCTGTTTTTGTATTGGGACTAACCAGGTAGATCTCGACGCTGCTCGTGCTCGTGGTATTCCTGTATTCAACGCTCCATATTCAAATACCCGTTCTGTAGCAGAACTCGTTACTGGTGAATACCTCCAGTTATTCCGTACCGTTCCAACTAAGAATGCTCTCTTACATAGAGGCGGTTGGGATAAGAATGCTAAGGGCTGTTACGAAGCTCGTGGTAAGACTATCGGGATCATTGGTTACGGTCACATCGGGACTCAGGTAGGTATTATTGCTGAAGCACTCGGTCTTAACGTAATTTTCTACGACGTAGAAAAGAAGTTAGTACTTGGTAACGCTAAGCAGGTTGACACTATCGATGAACTTTTTGCTCGGGCTGATGTTGTTACTATGCACGTACCTGAAAACGATAGTACTAAGCACATGATCAATGCTGATGCTTTCGCTAAGATGAAGGATGGCGTGATCTTCTTAAATGCTAGCCGTGGGACTGTAGTTGATGTTGATGCTTTAGCGCAAGCACTTGAAAGTGGTAAGGTTGGCGGGGCTGCTACTGACGTTTACCCAACTGAACCTGCTAAAAATGGTGATCCATTCGTATCTCCATTACAGAAGTTCGACAATGTTATTTTGACTCCACACATCGGTGCATCTACCGTTGAAGCACAGCGTAACATTGGGATTGAAGTTGCTGATAAGCTTGCTACCTATTCTGACAACGGTTCTACTTTAACTGCTGTAAACTTCCCAGAAGTTTCCCTCCCAGTTCAAGGCAACGTTAGCCGTTTGTTACACGTACACAAGAATGTTCCTGGCATCATCAACCAGATTAACAAGATTTTTGCGGATAAGAATGTAAACATTGCAGCGCAGTACTTACAGACTTCTCCAACTATCGGTTACGTGGTTATGGATGTTCATACTGATAATCCAGAAGAATTATTGCATGAACTTAAGGCCATTGACGGTACATTAAAGGCTAGAATTTTACTTTAAGCTTTTGGCTGGCTTGGGGCTGAACTTAGAAGTTGTTTGGCTGAGCTACGCTTAAATTTAAATTGCTACTAAAACTCCATTTATAGATTGCTATAAGTGGAGTTTTTTTGTTGGGGCTGAAGGGATTGAGCGGGGGAGCTTGGATTTAAATGGGGGGTATTTGTGTTTACACGTATGCTCCTAAGGTTGATAATTGACCTCATATGGTGATATTAGGCTCTACGTTTTTGCATATATTTTGGGGATAAAAAGTTGGGTATAAAGCTTTACTACTATCGCATTTTGTGAATAGGTTAAAACTAATACAATTATTTTCGCCCGTTTTTTTGATAGCTGTAGTCAATTCCTATATAAATGTAGAATAATGTAGGGTCATATAACTTTTTTTAAGAACTTTTTTTAGATTCAATATCTGGCAGAATATGCTTACGCGGGGAAAACATGTTAAGAATTAAAAAAATAGCATGGCATATATATTTAGCTATGGGAATTGTAGCAGGGTTGGCAAGTTATGGCATAACCCAGGCGGCAGAAGGTGATGGTGCTGTTGATGCAGAACCTAGTGCACAAAATCCGATTACTAAACCTCTAGGGGTGTCAAAAGATGACGTTCCGCCTAATGTTATGTTTGTTATGGGGCGTGACCATAATCTATTTACGGCTGCTTACTCTGATTATACGCCACTTACAGAAAATAACTCAGCCGATTATTTCTATACAATTTACCACCCTGAATTCATTTATGAAGGCATGTTCGCAAGTGATATGTGTTATGAATACAAGCCTTTGACAGATCCTGTAGATACAGACCACGATAAAGCGTGGGTCCCAACCAGCATGGCTATGTCAAAGAAAGCTTCTTCATCTGATGGAACAGTTTCGGTCGATGTTTACTATTGTAAAGATAAATGGTTAGGTAACTTCATGAACTACGTTACCGCATCGCGCCTTGATGTCATCAAAACAGCACTTTATGGTGGCACCAGATTATTAAAATCAGATAATACACAGTATGACTATACATGGGATGATAATAGCATTTCACCTGTTCTTACACATACAGATGCTTTGATTGATGCTCATGCTTGGGCCAAAGTGTTTTCACCAAAGATGTATGTAAACTACCCTAAAGTCCCTAAAATTGATATTGATGAAATTTCGGGATTACCAGCTTTGCCATCGTCTGATGGTACTAGCCCTGCTTATTTCTTAGGGGTATACCCAAAAGATTTTCACCAATCTGGCTCTCCTCGTTTTCGGGTGGTTAAAGTAGAAAATGCTAATATCCCAGGGGATGATAAAGGTGAATACGCTTTGGCCAAAGAGTGCGAAGCCGGAACTGGCAATTGTGCTGTTTGGACGTGGATAAGCCAAGAAAGTACAGACTATAAAAACTTTAAAGCAAATGGTGAAGATAAAGGAAACACTTGGGCAACAAAAGTAGACGAAGATTATTTGTTAAATGTGGTGGCGTGTAATCCAAAGTTAACCTCAAAAATAAATAATAACTGTAAAGAGTATGTGTCTGAGAAAAACCCAACTTACCACCAACCAGAAGGTATTGTGCAGTTATATGGCGTGGGACCATCAGCCCGCTTACATTTTGGTTTGCTAACTGGTGGTTGGGATTCAAATAGAACAGGGGCAATGTTACGAGACAACATTAGTAACAAAAAGAATGAATACGATGAAAATACTGGTAAAATTATATACAAGCCTTGTGGTAATTACCGCTGCGGTTTAGCTGGGTCTCTTGATCAATTCAAAATTATTAAACCTGATCGAGGCGGTAACGTCTATGGGGATTGTGGTCGGAATACTGACGTTCTTAAAGCTATGAATGGCACTATAAATAAAAAACAGTGTGGTGATTGGGGAAACCCTATTGCCGAACTTTTATATGAAAGCGTAGATTACTTTCAAAATAAAGATGTTGACCGAGATGGTAATACTTGGAATCGTGAAAATGATATGAAACTTGGTTGTGTAGCTAATAAAACAGATCCTGAAAAACCTATTAGTACGCGCCAAAATCCATATAGCGAATCTAATTATTGCGCCAAGGCTGTTAGTTTCATAATTTCTGACGAAGCGCCTTCTTTTGATGCCTTTGATAAAGATCTCAAAAGTTCCATTAGAACTGCCGACCAACAGATGATCACAGATGAGCTTAAAGAAAGATTTAAAGTTTCTGGTAAGTATCTAGTTGGTTTAAGCACGAGTACCACCTCTAATGAGGAGCAACACTATAAAGGTATGCCGACAATTAAAACTATTAATGATTTATCTGATGTAGTTGGGATTGCGCCTACCCAAGCTTTTAGTTACGGGAGCTACAATGTAGTAGGGGTGGCATCGTTTGCTTTAGGTAAAGATGCTGATCATCTCCCGTTATCAAATAAGGCGCGTGGAGTTCAAGAGAATTTTAATATGCAAACTTTTGTGCTGGCGATGAAGCCAAATATGCCAGAAGTTAAAATTCCCGTTAAAAATGGGGTTGTGCGTTTAATTCCATTAGCTAAGACGCCAGCTGAAGAAGGTATTGGTAATACCGATCCGAGCAAGGATGATGCCTCTACAACTGATGTATATAAATTACAGTCTACTAACCAAGTTGCAGGTTTTTACATTCAATACTCAACTGACAAAGAAGGTCTTTTTCATGTAAGTTTTGAAGATTTTCAGTATGGGTCTGACTTTGATATGGACTGGGTTGTTGGTTATAAATATAAAGTAATTGATGGAACAGACGGTAACCAATATGTTCAAATAACAATGCTCCATGAAGATGGGGATAAGTATGCTCCTCAACACGGTGGTTACGTGATAAGTGGGGTTGATTATAGTGGGACTTATTTAGATTTAGCTAAATCATCATCTAAAAACCAATCTGGTGAACAGGGTAATTTCTATTCTCTTGATAACTATATAAGTGATGCTGGTTTTTATGTATGTAAGTCTGAATCTTCGGAAAAAGATTTCTTAAATTGTTTGGTTGATAAAAGCAAAAAATTACTTCCAAGTAAAAGTATGGATTTTGATAAAGGAAGCATTGTTTCACAGTATGAAGCTATCATGAACAAAAAAGCTGATGTCGATACAGGAGAAACTTGTTCAGATGCTTCCGATAAATGTCGTCCAATTTACTATATGCCACGTTACATGTTTAGCCGTTTTGCTGATAAATACCTAAATGGTACATATAATTTCTTTAAGTTTGATAGTAGCGCTATTGACAAGAGATTAGTGGGGGACTACAACCGCGCTGAGTCAGACGGCAATGCTAAGGGTATAAAATACTCAAGTCGTATTTTTAAAGTAAGTAAGAGTGATAGTGGTGACGTTTGGTTAAAGAGTCCTTTATGGTATGCCGCAAAAGCTGGCTATACCTTTGACCAACGTGATGGTAACGACAATGCTGACCCGGTTAATTTTTCGTATGTAACTAACCCGGCAGAATTCCGTAAAAACATCAGAAAACTCATCAATCTCTTGTTATCTAGTTATCATTCGACTTCTTCGTTTGTACTTCAAACTACAGCCTCCACTAGTGGAACTGCAGTTTATGCTACATCTTATAACCCAATGAATTGGTTTGGTACGATTTATAAGTCTCCAGTTGATGGGGCTACAGGAAGTTATAACTTTGCAATTTTAAACGATCTTAAAGGTTGTTGGGAAAGCGGGTGTGAAGCCTATGAAAAGAATGGATGGTGGAATGCAGCGTATGAATTTTCTAAGATGACGCCGGAAGACCGTTTAATTGTAACTTATGACAAAAATGAGCTTAAACGAGTTTATGTGAGTTCAAATGATGCTGATAAATCTACAACTTTCGCAGCTTTGGGGCTTGATATTTTTGGCACGGATGGAATAGAGCATCCAACAGACACTCGTTTAAAATACATTATACGTTGGTTAGGAGGTGAAGCAGAACATGAAGGCTCAATTGAAGAATACGAAAATGCTGTAGCTGCAGACAACTTTAACGTTTTACGTGAACGCAAAGAAGGTGAAAGACACTTTGTATTAGGTGATATCGTTAATTCTGACGTGGCGGTGGTTCAAGCTGGCAACCAATTATTACTTGCAGTAGGAGCAAATGATGGGATGCTACATATCTTAGATGAAGCTACTGGTAAACCACTAGTATCATTTATTCCAACTGAAGTGCGAACTGAAATCTTGCGTACAGCTGAAGTTTTGTATGAAACTAACCATAAGTTCTTTGTTGATGCTACCCCAAAAACCTTTAGTAAAACTATTGATGGTACAGTACACACTTATCTTTATGGCACTTTAGGTCTTAATTTTAAGGGTGGTTATTTACTTGATTTAACTACAATTTTTGGTACTCAAAACTCTAGTGCTGAAGGTAGATTTGAGGCTATCAAATCTGACCTTTATGGATGGGAATTAAAACCTTCGGATTCTGATTTGGTAGGCCAATCTCGTGAAGCTCCAATTTATTATTCAGTTAATAACAAAGACTACTTCATTTACTCAAGTGGCTATAATGCTGTTACCCCAGGGGTGCTTGTAGTTCAAGGGTTTAACGATGATGGCAAGAAGCCAGAACTTAATGAAAAAACTGAAATTCTTTTAGGTAAAGAGGATAATCGCGCGATTTCACCGATTGAAATTTATGCTCGCCAATCCTCTAAGGGCTTGGAACCAATCTCTATGTTTGTGGGAGATACCTTAGGTAGACTCTATCAAATCAAGCTTAATGGGGCGGTCAGTGGTAGACCTGATTGTTGGGGTTTTACTAACGAATGTTCGGGAGTTAAAATTTCCAAAGAACAGGCTAAAGATTATATACCTCAAAAAGCTTTTGAAGCCAAAGATATAAATGGTAATCCACAAATGATCACTGCTCGTCCGGCTGTGGCTTCGTTAACATCAGGTGGTTATGCTGTACTCTTTGGGACTGGTTCTTATTGGACTCCGTTTGATGATACGCCAGATTCGCTTAAGCAAGTACAGACTATGTACTGTTTAAATCGCGACAATGGTTCTTCAACTGGAACTAATACCATGAAAAGAGACATGTTGATGCCAATTAAGCCCGTGAATGATGGTACTAATACCTGTAAACGAAACGATAATGGCTATGCTGAGGGGAAATGTACAGGTAATTGGGTGGCATCAACCACTCCTGCTGATACTAAAAAACTTAAAAACGGTTGGTACATGGATCTTAATGCGTTCTCTCTCGACGAGGATAAAATTAATACTGGCGAACGTATCTACCGTAGCCCATTAGTTATTAATAAAACTGTTTATGTTGTCAGTGCTATACCAAATGTTTCTGATTCTTGTGAAACCGGGGGGAGATCTTACCTATATACCATGAATGTGGATAATGGTACTACCGTCCTACAACAAGAAATTAAGGGTTTGGCTAACGAAATGGTGGCTACTGTGCATGATGGACAGTTAATTGTACAAGTGCCTTACGATGGGAGTGGTGACAAAAACACTGAATCAGGGGTCGCTGCTATTGCAATTCCTGATATGAGAACTCCAAATATGCGTAGGTCAAGTTGGATTCGCTTGTACTAGGAACTTAAAAGTTAGATCGGGTTTATCCCCGTTGTATTTCTAACCACAAAACTAAAAATCAAAGCCTTAGGAAATAGATTTTTCTAAGGCTTTTTTTGATTATTTGGGGGAACATTGCTTAGTAGTTGCTGGAGTCGGCCTAAATGTTTTTCACATACGCTTTACTTTGAATTTTTTGTGTGGGGGTTTCCTAATTTTTTTCATTTTTACTTTTTTTTGTTCCTATCTTTTTCCATTTCTATTTTTTTCTTATTTCCTTAAAATTGCTGATTATTACTATCACATTGTTTATGTGGTTTGGCTTTTGTATAATTAAAAATACGTTTCGTTTGAACATTTTTGCTTGAACATCAACGTTTGGCTTGGCCGTGGTGAAATCAATGGTAGAACGATTTTTAATTATGGTTAAGTTTAATCGTTTGCCAAGCTTGCCTGCTGTAAAATGGTTTATTTATGGTTCTAGTTCTAGTTCTTTTGGCTAGTGAGATTTAATTAGAGCTAACAAATTGAATTATTTAAACGTTGGATTTTAGTTCTTATTTTGGGGTTTTTATTAGTTTTACGCGTTAGCGATGGAGTTTTACATGAAAAAATCTAACCTATGCTGTGTTTTTGTTCGTCAAGCAGCCACCTTGGGGCTTGGGTTGGGATTACTTATGGGATGTGCTACTCACAGCGAGAAGCAACCTGAAAACTATGAAGCTGTAAACTATGATTCTATTGCTCCGGTAACTTGTAAAGATACAGCTTTAGATGATTGCGTGTGGGCAGAAGATTATGTAAACGCCTTAGGGGAAAAGTGTGCGGTAGTGTTAACGGCTGGCGAAAAAGAAACTTTTTGTCGTAGCCTAGATGGTAACGTTCGTAAACTTAAGCAAATTTCTAAGTAATTTGGGATTAAATTTTTAGGAAGATATTAGGATTTTAGGTAGTTCATAAGTTTATGTAAGTTTATGCGTAAACGAGATCTTATTAGGTCATTGACTGTTTTATATTTGCGCTAATTGGAGCCGGCTATTTCGATGCAAGGTTGTAAGCGATTAAAAACAATTCTTGAGAAGAATTTACAAGCTTTAAATTTGATAGCTTTAAAGAGGCTTTCTTATAGTGTTAGAGCTAAAGCCACTAAAACTACTAAAATTACCAAAGCCACAAAGGTAACAAAAGTAACTAAAGTAACCAACGCTCCAAAGCTTAAAAGCTGTTTAGCTCATTTCAAACTAGTTCTTTGGGGGATGGTTTTAGTTGGAAGCTTTGGGGGCAGCATAGGAATTGCCCACTCTGAGGTTATTGAGGGCTGGACTTTAGAAGCAGCCTCGTCTCAAGTTAGCGAAAAAGGTTCGCTAATCTCAGAACTTGTATGGCGTCAAAAAGGCTTAGTTAGATCCTTTGAAATGCGTATAGGTTGTCGTCATTCTGTTCCTGTGCCGGGGATAGTTCTAAGAATGCCTGCGTTATCTACTGATATTATGGAACCTGAAAACAAGGCTGTAGTCTTTTTTACGGATGAACCTGATGATCCCCGTAAGTACGTGTCGGGGATCGTGTTGTCGGTTAGAGTTGAAACCGGAGATATCGTCATGGTTCCGACAGGTAATGCCGAACAAAGCGCCAAACTTGAAGAAGCTTACCGTTTAATGTTGAGTAGATCCAAAGCGGGAACGGACAATGTATCTTTGTTCTTTGTCCAAAACCGTCACCGGGAACGCATTGACCTAAGTTTAAAAAACTTTGCGCAAAACTACGAGGTTATGCGCTCAAGCTGCAATGAGCTAAAGTAAAGTTTTTGCTGATGGTGTGGCTTTGATTTGTTGATTGCGTAGCCTAGTTTTTGGTTATTGAAAGTTTTCGTGCTTTCTAGCGTTTGCTTTGATCTTATCCTTTTCTTTTCTTTTCTTTTCTTTTCTTTGGACCTCGCTTTACCTTGTAGCTTATCTTTAGCGTAATACCTTGTAAGTTAACTTCTTTAGGATTTAATTGTTTAAGTATTAAAAAAGTAGCTTTAAAACAAGTGCCACTAAAACAATTACCATTTCCTAAAGGAATCCTTCCCATATACCAATATCGACCATTGCCTCAACTCATCAGTAAACGTTACTAGTGAAACGCTTGGGATTAATCGGCCCCAAAATTGACTAACAGCCTTTATGACACGTTGTCGAAAATTTGCCGACTTCGGCTAAATCTTGCCGGTAATTTGGTGGAACTAAATTTTTTTTGACGAAATTATAGCGTCGTTATTTGGAAGATTAGGGCGAATTTTTGGGGGCGATTAAATGATGTTTAAATAAAAATATGTGTTAAAACCGTTGTAAAATAAGGGTTTTAAAAATGCATAACAAAATTTATTAAATTTTGGCACGCTTCTTTCTTATATCAAGTTGTACTGCTGAGGCAGAAAAGGTTGTTGACGGAAGGTGGATTAACTTTTTTAGTCTGAGGGGCATAAACGCCTCCTCCGTCAAACCTCCTTAAAGTACTGGTGCCTGCACACCTAAATTCAATAAAAATAATAAAAAAATAAGTGCAGTGCAAAAGGAACGAACCGAGCTTTGGAGATTTTGTTATGGCTTTATACGTAAATACTAATGTTTCGTCACTTAATGCGAAACGTAATCTTTCTAATTCAACTTCTTCTCTTGACACTACTTATAAGCGTTTAGCTTCCGGCTTGCGTATCAATAGCGCAAAGGATGACGCTGCCGGTCTTCAGATTTCAAACCGTTTGACTTCTCAGATCAACGGCCTTGAACAGGGTAACCGTAATGCTCAAGATGGGATTTCATTTTCTCAGACTGCTGAAGGCGCCATGGATGAAATTACTAACATGTTACAGCGTGTGCGTACTTTGGCTTTACAGTCTGCTAACGGCACCAACTCTGACAAAGACCGTGTGGCAATTCAGCAGGAAGTAAGTCAACTTTGTTCTGAAATTGACCGTATTTCTAAAGATACTACCTTCGGTGGGCAAAATATTTTAGATGGTGAAGCAAAATTAACTGTAACTGCTGGTACGATTAAAGCAGTTTCAACTTACACCACCTCAAAGAAGGACATTGTGTTCCAGGTCGGGGCTGACGCTAATCAGACTATTGGCATTTCCTTATCCTCTGGTAAAGCAAATTTAGTCGATGATAAAGGGGCAAACGTGACTGGGGCTAAACTTGGCTTTGATATGGCAAGTATGTTTATGTCTCTTTCTGGGAGTTTAGACATTAAACAGGCTAATGGTACGGCCTATAAAAATCCTACTGATGCCATTTTAGCTGATACCACAGCACAAGATGCGAAGGTATCTGGTTTTGTGGTGAACGATGGCGGCTTAAGTTTTGACGTATCAACTGCCGGGGCGGCACAGAATGTGTTAGCTAACGTGGATAAGTTTGTGGCTACAATCGACTCAAAACGCGCCGAACTTGGGGCCGTACAGAATCGTTTGGAATCTACTATTCGTAACCAATCAAACATTAGTGAAAATGTAAGCGACGCTCGTAGCCGTATTCGTGATACTGACTTTGCTGTAGAAACTGCTAATATGTCTCAACAGAACATAATTCAGCAGGCTTCACAAAGCATTTTGAGTCAGGCTAATCAGCGTCCTCAAATGGCACTTTCATTACTTCAACAATAAGATAATTACAAATTTTTACAGTTTTCTCTCTTGAGCGTTTCGCTCGATCCTTTTCCGGAGCCTAGCTCCGGTTTTTTTATTGGCAGAATTTAAATATAGATACAATTAAGCTTTAAGATGAAAATGCTTTGTAACGCCATTTATTATGGTAAAAAATTTGTCACCAAATTGGCAAATTCAGGAATAACCCTACGGTTTTTAAGGGGGGGAAATAATTGCTATGTTATGATTAATGCGTGTAAAGGTTTGTTTTTTAGCGACATTAGGTACTCGTATTATTTAAAAGAATCATAGCTTTTAACCTTTACAAAAGGCAACGGTATTTGGCTGCCGACACAACTCTAAGATTGTGTGCCTAAGTAATAATAAGAATATAAGTCAAGGTGATATACATGCGTAGATTGCTAGGGATGCTATGTGCTTTCGTGGTGGTGTTAATGCTTGGTTTTTCTAACCAAGCTTTGGCCGAAGATGAAGTAAAGAACCAAGAAGCCACAAACACTAAGATGACTTCTACTAACAATGCAGTTTCCCAAACTGTAGAAGCAAATGCTTTATCTTGTAACCATGATCCTCTTGCCCCCGAAGTTAAAGATTGCCCATATCACAAGCAGCAACAAGATCCTAATGGTCAGGCAAAAACTTTAGATCACCGCGTAGTTAGAGTAGGTGTTTATGATTTACCTGGTTACCACTCCTGTGATGTTTCCGGCGCATGTACGGGCTATGAAATCGACTACTTAAACCGCATTTCAAACGTGACCGGTTGGGAATATGATTATGTGCCGGCTCCAAGTTGGTCAGACCTTTTGGTGATGCTTAAAGAAAAGAAGGTTGACCTTATATCTCCGGCTCAGATGACCGCGAAAAGAATGGAAGAATTTAACTTTAGTATTTTTCCTATTGGGAAAGTCTATTGCGTGGTTATGACTTTAAAAGACAGTTCATTTGTGTTTGAGGATTTTGCGGTCTTTAATAAAATGACCTTTGGGGTGGAAGAAGGGAACACATATTATAAAATGTTCCTAGAATACGCTCAGAAAAAACATTTTACCCCTAAAAACATAAAAACTTACCCTAATCACCAAGCATTAGTGACCGCCTTAAATCAAGGTGAAGTTGACGCTATTATCTGTAATGTGATGCGCGCCGAGCCTGATATGCGTCAAATCGGACGAGTAGGAACGGCAATTTACTATTTCATGCATCGCAAAGAAGATACCTACTTAAAAGAAGGTCTAACTGAGGCTTTAGATTTAATTTCTTCCAATGAACCCAATCTTGGTAATGAACTTAACCGCATCAATTTTCCATTTTTTGAAAGTGTCCCTTTAAGCCGGGCGGAATTGGACTATATCAAAGAACTACCTGAAATTAGAATTGCCATGCCTAAGGATGAAAGACCTGTTGCATACTTAGATCCGGAAACTGGGGAAGTAACTGGGATTCTTGTCGATTATTTGAATTTAGCTGGCGATGCAGTCGGACTTAAGTTTCGCTTTATTCCATCTACTAGGCATGAAATTACTAGCGAAGCTTCCTTACATTTATTGGTTGAAAGTGGGCTTTCACCGTTACCAAAAATTAGAGATGGTAGTATCTTTACTAACAATATTATCGAGAGCCAAATGGTGTTAGTGGGCAGGTCTGATTTGTTTTTTGTACACGGCCAACATTTAACCTTAGGCCGGGCTTCATTTAATAAGTTTAGACCTGGGATCGTGCGCAAGCTAATACCTAATATCAGCTGGAAAGTTTACGATAAAACTGTGCAGTGTTTAGAAGCTGTAAGAACAAGTCAAATAGATGGTTGTTTAATTAATCAATTTGCCATTAGCTGGTATTTGGCAATGCCTAAATATGAAAATTTAACCATTTTGTCAAAAGCCACGTTCCCATACTCAATTTGTTTAAAGACAGCTAATTCTAGGAATAACCCATTAGTTGAAGACCAGACTTTTGTAAGTATTTTGAATAAAAGCTTTAATCATATTTCTCCAGAAGAATTCCAAGAAATTGTTATCCGCTACACCACAGGGATGCCATATAAGATGACCCATCTGCAAATTTTGGCTCGCTATTGGTATGTTATAGCTTTGGTAATTATAATGTTAGGGGCGCTTGGTTTATATGCGCGCAGTAAGAATTACCGTGCTCAACGTGACGGTTTAACCGGCTTGTTTAATCGAAGCTATACGAAGGGCTTCATTGAAAATGACATTAAACGAAACGCCCCTGGTCGTGGGGTCATGTTACTGCTTGATTTGGACCATTTTAAAAAGGTTAATGATACCTTTGGTCATCAAGAAGGCGACCGGATCTTAATTGAAACAGCTACTATCTTGCAGCAAAATTGCCGTGCTAGCGATGTGGCATGCCGTTTAGGTGGGGATGAATTTATTATCTATCTCTTAAATACAGAACGCAATGCTCGTATTGAACAGTTGTTACAAAACTTGAAACGACGCTTAGAACGAGTAGTTGAAGTTAACGGACAAAGTGTAAAAATTTCAAGCTGTATCGGGGTAGTGGAAGTGCCTCGCGACGGTAGTACGTTTGAAGAACTATATAAGCATGCTGATGAAGCCTTGTACGCTTGTAAATCATCTGGGCGTAATTGTTTTAGATTCTTCTCCGATAATTATGACTACATGACGTAATGGTTAATAGACAAAATTATAATTACGAAAATGCCACCTTTCATAGTGAGCTTTAATTAACTTTAACTTAGAAAACCTTCATTTTTAAAGCTAAGCAAGGCCTAAAAAATGGGTCAATCCAAAAAAATGAAGGTTTTGTTTTGGGTTTTATGGGGGATCTAGCATTAATGCTAGTAGGTTTACGCCCTCCTTTATTTCTTTTTCCACTTATACCTCCATCCTTACATTCATCTTTTTTTTCTCGCTTAGTTCTTTCTTTATTTATTTCGGTCTTGTGTCTATTCTTCCTTGGGGGGAGGGATAGTGTCAAGATTTTGCCGTTTTAGGGGCTTAATGTTGCCGCCCCAAGAAAAACAGCTTTTATAGGTGTCATAAATTTAGCTTTAAAAGTGTTTTTTAGGGGTAAATGATGATAAAAGTCACAATAATGAGCGGTTTAAAACAAAAATCTTAAAATTCTTGGAATTGGCACGGTTCTTTCATAAGTAATTATGTATGAAAAAAAGTCGACGTTTTTACTTGCTAACTAAGCTTAGCGCATAAACGAAAGACTAAAGAGTATCAATGCCCATGGACCTAAAACGCAATGAAAGGTCGTATAACTATTACTAAAAACACTTCGGGCATGATGGAACGAACAGAGCTTAGGAGAATTTTGTTATGGCTTTATACGTAAATACCAACGTTTCCTCACTTAATGCGAAACGTAACCTTTCGAACTCAACTTCTTCTCTTGATACTACCTATAAGCGCTTAGCTTCTGGTCTTCGTATCAATAGTGCTAAAGATGACGCCGCCGGCTTGCAGATTTCTAACCGTTTAACTTCACAGATTAACGGTCTTGAACAGGGGAATCGTAATGCACAAGACGGGATTTCTTATTCTCAGACTGCTGAAGGCGCCATGGATGAAATTACCAATATGTTGCAGCGTGTACGTACTTTGGCCCTCCAGTCTGCAAACGGTACTAACAACGAAAAAGACCGTGCAGCTATTCAGCAGGAAGTAACTCAGTTGTGCGATGAAATCAACCGTGTGTCTGTAAGTACCACTTTTGGTGGGACTAAGATTTTAAATGGTGACGGTGGGATTACCGTAGCTGGTACCGGGACCGATGCTTTTAAGGCTACAGGGAACAAAGCTGGAGACAAGGATATTGTTTTCCAGGTAGGGGCTGATGCTAACCAAACCATCGGGGTGGATCTTGGTCTTAAAAACGGGGCTGGTTTTGATATTGCGGGCCTTACTAGTAATTTAACTAAGGCTGACGGAACAGCGTTCAAACAAGCTGATATTACCGCTGACGGGACTGGGACCTTTGTTGCGATTAGTGCCGCTGATAGTAGTACCGGTAAAGCTAACGTGGCCTTTGACGTAACCACGGCGGACAGTGCGCAAAATGTACTTGCAGTCATCGATAAGTATGTGCAGACCGTAGATTCAAAACGTGCTGAATTAGGTGCGGTTCAAAACCGTTTGGAATCAACTATTCGTAACCAATCAAACATTAATGAAAACGTAAGTGACGCTCGTAGCCGTATCCGTGATACCGACTTTGCGGTAGAAACTGCCAATATGTCACAGCAAAACATTTTGCAGCAGGCCTCGCAGACCATTTTAAGTCAGGCCAATCAGCGCCCGCAGATCGCCCTTTCGTTATTACAGCAGTAAGCCGTACTTTTAAGATTACTCGCCTCTCCTAAAAGCTAAAAAGTGACCCGAGTAATAAAAGTAAAAGGGGGCAATTGCTAATCTTTTCATATTGTCGTGAAGCCTAGGATTCGTTTTGGTATCTTAGGCTTTTTTTGTGCTCGCAAAACGCCTGGGTGCAAGCCACTGCGGGCACATGGTCTAAATAGTTGTGATAGCCATCAAAATACATGCTTTGAATAAAGTGTGACCTCATAGGCAGATACAGAAATATTTATAGGGTGAGGGTAGAATATTATGCAAATTTTATATGACTTCACAATTTTTTAACACAGAACATGTACAATTCGCTTCATTGATTTTTTAAGAAGCTAGTTGGCGCGAGGCCAACCAAAAACAATTAAAACTATGAGTCAGCGTGAGAAAATAAAAGCTGACCAGGGACAAACAATGACTACAAATAAATCTGTATTTTATCAAGATGTTGAACAAGATCTTAATCGCCGGTCCTTTGAGCTCATTGCAGAAGCTCATGAAATTATTACCGATTTTAGTAAGCAGGTGACTGCTCATAAGGGGGGCAGCAAAATCACCCTTAAACTCATACTCGAACACGATGAATTTGGTTTACCAGTAGTTCAGTGGTATGACTCACGCAAAAATGCCTATTTACCAGATAACTACGTTTCAGGTTTGGTCGGGACTGCGTTAGATATCGTGCCTTGGTTAAGAACATTGCTTGTCGAAACTGAAAAATGTCTCGATGTTTTACGTAATGAAGTTGAATTCTTAGGCAATGTCTGCCGAAAAGTTAGCTTTTGGAAAATGATGGATGCGCGTGGCACAGGTGCTTCTTCTGTCAATCGTTCTAAGAGATTTAGTGGCTTTTAATCATAAAAGTTAAAAAGCCCAAAAGAAAATTAGCTGAGCGCCAAATCTAAAATGGCTACGTTAAGCTACCAAAAGTCAAAAATACAACGTGGTAAAATTGCAGATAAAAGTAGCAAGCAAAAGTAATAAGTAAAATTAACAGATAGAAACAGCAAACTTGGAAGTATTTAATAAAGTTACCACCTAAGCATGCACATTAAAGAAGAAGGTTTTTGAAAGCTTAGATTAAGGTAGGACGGAGCGAATTTGGTTCTAAGGCCAAAAGGATAACTTAGTTTTGGCCTTACAAAAGTTCAATTAGCGAATTTTCACAGGTTTGGGAATTAACCCCGAAAAACATCCAGGAAAACTCGGCACTATATAGAAAAGGCAGTGGGTTTAGACCTACTGCCTTTTTGTGGTGCTAATTTACATAGTTTTTTTAGTAATGGTCTTTAGAAACTAAATTTAGATCCTAAATTCTAGTTCCGAAACCTTAAAAGCCCAAATTCATTTATTGGTACTTATGGCTTTAAATCAAGCATAAAAGCTTCGTTTTTCCTATAACTCACAAGTTACTTTTAGCGCAAGCTACTTCTAAAGAGAGTGGCTTTTGGCAAATTCATTGTAAGCTTGTTCAATATCTGTACCCTTAAAGAGTTCAGCCCAGAGAAGAGCGTTTTCGTTGAAGGAATAACCATCCTTAGAACTTTTTCTGCCGATGTAAACTTGACTCTTAGAACGTTTCTTTTGTTCCTTAACCCAAAAAGAAGTGATGGCGTAATACTGTTCAACTTCAGACTTGGTAGTACCGTCGGCGTTTTTAACGATGCGGACTCTTCTTGACAGGTAACTCATAATTGGTTTGCTCCTAGCCTAAGGACTATCCCGGCTTTTGTTATAGTTTTTTATGATAAGTTTGAGCTTTACAATCAGTAAAGGGTAAGCCTTTTTCTTAAATTTGGCTTTTAATTCTCAAATGTTGTGAGCTAATTGTAGATGGTCTGAATTTGTTTTGCAAATTAGCCCCTCTGTCAAAAATGAAAAATTGTGAATGAATTGTTAAAAAAACGTGTATCCCACCGGTGTTTGTGCGTATGAATGACTAAAATATTTTTACTGTAAAAATTGTGATTTAGACAAAAACTTTCATGAAAACTTTTTCATAAACAAAGAGCGTTTGTGAGATTAATAGGGCCATAGAGCTATAAAAAAATGCTATAACTTATGTTGTATCAAGGTTTTTCTTCAAAATCATTTTGTTTAGAAAATCACGTTTTAGAGGGAGTTTGGCAATGGGGGTACGAGTTTTTTTGTGATGCGGACAATAAAGATAAATCGAAGTAAAAATTTTGGCGTGATTTAAAGGTGTAAAGTTTTATCTTTTCAAATTGTGAGATTGGTTGGTTTTTGTAGAAAAAAGTGTAATTGATGCATTTTTGTACAATTTTGTGATCTAGCAAGGAATATTCAATATTTTTAATAAATAAACATACATTTTAAGCAAAGTTTTTACTAAAAAGTAGCGTTTGTTGCGTTGGAGTTACTTTTAACTCTGAGGCTAAGCGGGCTAAAATTAACATTTGCTAACTTTATTTTGTGGCGTAAACAAGGCCTAAGTATACGTTTTTGTTGCGCTTTAAGCTTAGCGTGATAACATGACCATGTTTTGTCACGCTTTAAATAAAAAGCTAAGCTCAAAGTTTTGAGCTCAAGGCTCGATTTGGCTTTTTGTTTCGAGCAAAATTCTCGGTCTTAAGAATGGCTGGTAAAAGCTTTACTAGCTAAACTTAATTGGCTCTATCTGTAATATAAAGATATCTTTAACTATATATAAGGATGCATAAAACAAAAGATGCATCAAGATGTCTGTATATCGGTATAAAGGATAAGGTAACTAAAATGCGTTTGAATGACAGAGATATATTTGCTGCCATGGAAGCTGGTGAAATTGTAATTACTCCAAATCCGGAACGTACTAGAGTTTCTGGGGTATCTGTTGATCTCTTACTTGGAAATGAATTTAGAGTATTTCAACCATATAATGCTCCTTATCTAGATCTTGGTGGGAATAAGGAAGAAATGGCCGAAACCCTAAACCAAGTGATGAGCGATGAAATCTATATTCCGGACGGAGAAGTATTTATTCTTCACCCTAATGATTTTGCTATTTCAGTAACCTACGAATCCGTAACTCTTTCTCCTGATTTGGTAGGGTGGCTTGATGGTCGTAGCTCTTTGGCTCGCGTTGGTTTGATGGTGCATGCAACTGCGCATCGTATCGATCCGGGTTGGAGTGGCAAGATCGTGCTTGAATTTTATAACGCTGGACGCTTACCGTTAGCGTTAAGACCTAAGATGTGTATTGGGGCTTTGAATTTTGAACGCTTAAATTCAGCTTGCTTGAGTCCATACAATTTACGTGAAAATTCCAAATACAAAAACCAAAAGGGTGCGGTAATTTCCCGTATTACTCAAGACAAATAAGACTATATCACTAACTAAGCAAGATTCGACGGATTTTATGCTGTTACCACATCATTAAGTGCTGACTACAT
>OIYP01000620.1_pt1 | contig 22335 bp, 16 predicted proteins | sample 1588261 | NCBI WGS metagenome assembly OIYP01 (sample SAMN03283293) | human gut metagenome | biome: human-associated habitat; material: feces | host: Homo sapiens | place: Peru | collected 2012
CGGAAGATAATATAAAACGTATATTGGAAATGAGTTTCAAAATCCTTAGCACGCTCGTCCTTATTGGCCTCATAAGGAATCGACGCAAGAAAAGCTGTAAAAGCATCCCTAACCTCGTCTAATTCACCACAACGTAACATTCGGTCTAAATTTACAATCCAATATGCAGCTTCGCTCTCATCCTTCTTCAGATAGCTGTTGGCCATTAAAGTCACAAAGCCTTTTCTGACCTCAACATTAGGATAATCCAAAGTATACTCCCTATAATGCCTGTCGTAACCTTTAATCGTCAGGTACCCGCTCTGATAAAGCATCGCTAAAGGATTTTCCGCATCCGCCCTATAATCAACAAAATACTGCGACTCATACGGCCTGCTGGTCAGCTTTTGCATATTCACATGATGCCCTTCTAAAAGCTTCACTAAATATGTTGGCGTTCCTGACTTATACCAATAATTGTCAATGTCCATCTTATTGAAAGCATTGATAATACTGAATGGATTGTAAACATCAAGTAGAGCATTGCTAAAATGGTAGCCATCATACTGCTTTTTCAGCTCTGCTTTCATAGTTTCAACAGTATAATTCAATTTAGAAGCCATTTCACTGATTGCTTCACCAAAAACACTGTACAGTTCGTCTTCAGTAATACCGCAAATAGAATCGTACCTGCTGTCCATACTGATATCATTCGGCTGATTAAAGCCCGAGAAAACTGTAATCTGACTAAACTTCGTAACACCGGTCAGAAGCACAAAGCGCAGGCTGGCATCAGCAGCCTTAAAGGTACCATAAAAATCCTTCAGGATACTGCGATTCACATTTTCTAAGTCTTCCTCCAGTACATCCAGAAGCGGTTTGTCATATTCATCTATCAAAATAACTGCTTGATGCCCTGTTTGCGCCGCTGCCTGCTCCAAAACATATTGAAAACGACTGCTCAGAGTTGTATATATATCGCTTTTGCCATATATAGTTTCCCAACTGCTCACATATTCTTCCAGAACCTTCTCCAGTTCACCAGCAAGATCAAAACGTCCCTTGGCAAAATCAATTCTAAAAACAGGATAAACATCCCATTTATCCTCCAGCGCTTCCATTTTTAAGCTACGGAACAACTCCCTGCGTCCGGAGAAATAAGCATCCAACGTACTTATAAGCAGAGATTTGCCAAAACGACGTGGACGCGACAAAAAGCATACATGCTCTTGTGCCAGGCGATATACTAAATCTGTTTTATCTACATATACGTAATTTCCGTTTCTGATCGTTGCAAATGTTTGAATGCTTATGGGATAACGCATGGCTTAACCTCCGTTTAATTATATCTATATACATTTTACCATGAAATAATTATAAGCTAAAGCATAGACTTTACGTTAAGCCTTTATTTCACTTCCGTGCTTCATGCCCTACTTCTTAATCGTACAAGGACGCAGGCCATCGAACTCATGAATGCTCAGCGTTCCACCCTTAGGTATCGCAATAACGCTGTCATCATATTTGCCAGACACAAGCTTCTCCAGCACCTTGTAAGGCCCCGGCAGACGCGTAAGCGTTCCTCCCAAAAGCTTCACCAAAGGCATAATATAAGCTTCAACCTCCTGCAAATCATACGTCCCTGTATCAATGATATAAAAATCCGTGAATCCCTTATACAGCTGCTTCAGGAAGGTTTCCGCTTCTGCCTGACCACGCTCCTGCACAAGCTTGGCATAGTCAATTGTAGAGTTTTTCATAAAGTTCATCCAGCTCTTAGTTATGAAAATAGCTCCATCAGGACGCTTTATGCCGGAACCGGTCAGAAGAACATCAATGCAGTCCATAGTGCGCGGCACAGCAATAGGACAGGTTGTGGCCTTCAAATCACACGTAGCCTTGCCGCAACCGGAAACGCAGATAACTATTTCCTCTGCTTCTGTATTTTCGTCTATAATCCTTTGCAATGTTTCATGCATCTTCTGCGGATCGCTATGAAGCGCAACATTAAGATATGTGACCTTGCCATCAAAGCCTATTTTCTTAATGGTGTTTTCCAACTCTTTTTGCAGCGTAATGCAGGAATAGATTGCTCTTTTGCCCATAATATCAGCTCCTCATATTAGCGTTAGCTTAATTATACCACGCTAGTAGGAACAGTAAAAGCTGGCTTTAAGAAGAACGCCTCAACGCAAAATCTCCTCCTCCCCCTTGACTTAGACTGTACTCCAAGTATTATACTAGAGACAACAGGAAATTAGTCAAAGGAAAGGACGGATAACAAATGTCTAAAAAGGTTGTAGTTATTTCCACAAGTTTAAGAACAAACAGCAATTCCGAGGTTTTAGCCAAGGAATTCGTCAAAGGCGCCGAGGTCGCAGGCCATGAGGTTGAATATATATCGCTCAAGGGCAAACGCATTGCCTTCTGCATAGGTTGCCTGGCCTGTCAAAGCAAGGGGCACTGCATTTTTAACGACGATGCGCTGCCTATCACCGAGGCTGTGCTGAATGCCGACGTAGTTGTTTGGGCAACGCCTATCTATTATTACGAAATGGCCGGTCAGATGAAGGTGCTTATTGACCGCATGAATTCCATGTTTCCTAAGGATTACAAATTCCGCGAGGTATACTTTCTGGCAACTGCTGCGGACAACGGCAGCTATACCCCTGAGCGTGCACTGGCAGGCTTAACCGGCTGGATTGACTGCTTCGAAAAGGCTAAATTAGCCGGCAGCCTTTTCTGCGGCGGAGTCAATGCTGCAGGCGAAATCAGCGGCAGCAGCAAGCTGCAGGAGGCTTACGAGCTCGGCCTTAAGGCTTAACCGCTCCCCTCATATTGAACAGCAAAAAGGCTGACGCCTTGCGTAAATGCGAAGCGTCAGCCTTCTATTTTTACTTATCTTGCTTATCTATGAATACACTTGTTAATCCAATCCAACAATTCAATTTCACCAGCAGAACCATCAGCAATGGCAATAAACATATCAGCCAATTCGCCTCTGTTTAATACAAGACGATAGCCATTCCATTGCAATAATAGTTGAGTCATTAATGCTCCAATTCTCTTATTTCCATCAATAAAAGCATGATTAGCCGCCAAACCATAACCTAAACGAGCTATTTTATCAATAGTTGTCGGATAGAAATCTTCACCACCAAATGATTGAAGCGGTGCTGCTACAGCAGCTTCTAAACCAGACCTATCTCTTACCCCATCAATACCACCGGTTTTTTTATGATTTTGCTATGAAGTGCAATAACATCATCTGCACTAACCCAAATCATTCTGCCATCTTCTTATAATCAGCAGCAAAATCATCTAATATGCTATCTGCATCAGACAACATCTGCGCACGAGAGATTTTTTCCTCACCCTTCTCTAAAGTTACAGGAAACGGCATACCCTTGGCACGAACAAAAGCATTCGCAAAAATATTAAAAGCAGTAGATTGGCTCATCCCTATTCCAGCACAAATCTCCGCCATTTTTGCCTTAACATCGGAATCCATTCTAAACGTCATATTAGTATCCATATCATCGCCTCCTTGCATTACAATTATATTACATTGTTAGTGCAAAGTCAAATTTCTCTATATTGGATACGTAGATTCTGCAAGGCCAGGTCATATTGGTCAAGCCTCTCCTTTTTCTCGTTCAAGTCGTAGTTACTGGTCAACGGCTTGATATCAAGCTCTCCAGCGATGCTATTTCTAATATGATTCAAAAATAACATATTATACCACAAAGCAGGAGCTGCTATACAATCGTACAGCAGCTCCTGCTTTTTTTCTGAAACGTCGCGTTCCCCAATGGCCTCCGTCTGCTTCGCTGACATCTGAACTTATTCGCAGCTTATGATTCCCCTTTGTCTGCTTCGCAGACATCTGAACTTATTCACAGCGTATAATACCCCTTTGTCGCCTACAACGACATTTCCCATTACAGGGGAACCCTATTTGCAGAACTTCCGTAACGATAGTACGTCGAATAAGCTCTCCCTGTAAGAGAGAGATGCCGAGCGCAGGCGAGGCAGAAATGGTATCGCAAAAAAAAGAGATGAAGTCTAGACGAAAAATCTAAACTTCATCTCTTTTTTTACATTCCCTGCTCCCCTGCGTCAAGGACAAAAAACTGATTGACTTCTGGCTCTAGAAAAGATTTTTGACTATCATCAAGCTTTCTGCTAAACTATATTCAAAGGGAATTGTTTCTTTTGAAGCATCCCCTATCCCGCCATCTTTCAGGGAAGCTTGTCTCTGGGATGGCGGGATTTTTTCCACTAACTGAGTAAATTTATTTTAAAAATGCGTGGAGAGTTTAGGTTGATTTAGGAAAGGATGGCGTAACAACTTTATGGAACGCAATACATACACAAAAATTTTAGCAGGAATCTACCTGCTTATGTTCGCCACTATGTTTTTCGATGCCTACTGGAACACAACCGGCAGCTTTTTCGGTTTTGTTTTCCTCGTGATAACATGGCTGCGCCTGAAAGATACGAACTGGCCCATTTCCAACTGCATCATCAACTGCTTCACAGGCGGTTTGTATGGGCTATTTAACTGCGACAGGAAAAGGAGCTGATTTTATTATGATAAGAGCCATAATCTACGCTCCATTCTCAGCTTATGCTGTACTGCTTTAACGATAACATAAATAAAGCACGCTTTTACAGCCTTCTCTTAAATCCACACACAAAAAAACTGATTGACTTCTTCAAGTACAATCAGCATTCTTCTCTATATTCAATTCCACTCAAATTTGTATATATTTGAATGGTGCCGCGGACTCGAAATGGTATAAGCGCATATACTTTCACCATTACCGTGAATTTAGCAGCTTAGGGCTAAAAGGCAGGAGTAATTCCTGCCTTTTTATTATATCACGTTCGTACCAACATTGCAATTAAAGTTGTTATGATATACCCAGTTCTTTGCAGTGCACGACGTTTAGATGTCTTCTGTTCTTTCGCGATTGACTGCTTCAACATCTCGTATAATTCGCTGGTTCTCTTGAGCGAGCTTCCTGCTTTCGCTAATGAGTTTTTCGAGCTGATCAGTTCTTTCCGCGTTAATTCCAGCTGCTTCTTCACTTCGGACAACTGCTCCAGCAGCTCTATTGACGTACTCTTCTGCTCTTTCAAGATGCTCTCGGCTATCTCTAAATTCGCTTCGAGCTGATTCGTTTGCTCTCTTAATATCTGCCATTGTTCCGCCGGTACTTTTATGTATGTCGGTTCCGACGCTTCTACCGTACCGCCAGTGCCAAACGCCGGCAGCAATAATAACAGCACTAGCAATAGCCAAGATAATTTTTGCAATTTTAAACACTCCATTGTTCATCGCCGTTAAATTCTTTCCAGCGCCTCTGCGCACTCTCTTTCAAAACGGCTATACAGCCCTTTTCTTAAAGCAGGACTGCCATTAGTCCATGCCGGAGTACTGCAAACTTTCAGGTAGATTGCCTTGATCATATCAGCATCAAAGCTACTGTCATCAACATAGCTGAGGTTAGGATATCCCAGCTTCTCGCAGGCTTCCGCGAACATCTCCCCAATGTTGCCAGCGCCATATTGTACAGCGCGGCTCCAAACAACATCTTTCATAACCTCATGATGCTTTTCGATATTATAGTTGTTACACTTGAGAGCAGCTACAGCCGGCTTATAATAAGCATCGCAGATATAGTCATGCTGACTTTTTTCAAAGTCGGCTTTGTTATTACTATAGGCAAGCCAGCGCCATGCCTCATCAAAAGCAAGACTACCAACTGGATGCTCTGCTAAATTCTCTGCAAACCAATAGCCATTTCTACGCAGCCATCTGATGTAGTCATCAACAACTCCCATGTTGCTAGACAGCTGATACATGCCGTAGGATTTTCCTCCAGCGTCGTCGTAGCCATTGCTGATGCAGCCGGCGTCGCCGTTGGACTCATAACGTTTAGATAAATCTCCAATCATGGTTAATCTTCCTTTCTGATGCAGCGATTGGACGCCTTCTTGTATACGTCTTCGTACATTTCTTGTTTGTCGCCGTTGTAGGTATATTCAGCGTAAATGCCATCGCCGCTGATAGTAGTCGACAGCAGTGCCTTGTAGTTCTGCAGCGTTTTGCACGCCCAAACCACAAACACATTCTCAAGCGTAATTTGCTCTTTGCTATTATGGTTGTACCATTCTACTAATTTGTTTTTGCATACGGATTCAAAGTGCGCCATACCAGTAATAATCATCTAAACGCCCTCCAATCATTTGCCAACATATCGGACTGACTAGCAAGCCAGCCAATTTGTACGCCTCTTGTTCCAACGAACGCTAGCGCCTGATTGCCAATATCCTGGTGCTCTACATTAATAATCTCACCAGCAGCATTTTTATAACTCAAACATGTTGCCAGCTCTACATATTGCTCCTTGCCGTTCCAGCCTTTTCTTTGGATTTTGTAGCCATCTTTTACAAGCAGAATGGCCGCCCCGAAGCTGATATCATTAGCTTCCGCTATTACCTTACGCATTGTCTTTATTTCTCCTTTGTCACCTTAAACATTTTTGTTTCAATGGCCTTGTTGCCAAGCTGCACGAGCAACAGCGCCACCATGCCAAGCGTGAACGCCTCGTAATTGCCCCAGGTTCTGGCGAACGCTGCCAGCCAAATCGATACGCCGCACCAAACGATAAAGCTTACAACGGCGCATACCCTGCCCACACTGTAGGCGTTATCGTCTTTTTTTATCATGTTCAAGAACTTACGCATTATCTTCACCTCTCATTCTTTTATCTTTTGGCGGATAGTTCTGTAGCTCATTGAGTTGCTGCATAAGATTATCAATCACGCCATTGTTGCCAAGAGCCTCATAACTTTTGTAACAAGCATCTATGCTTTCTTTTGCATAAATCGGAACCCACCCTTTTTCACAGACATAATGATTGTACGCTTGAATAATACGGTCCCGAAGAAGAGCTTGTACGCCAGCTTTTAAAGCATCGTTTTCTTTTTTCTTAGCGCGATACATCGTGATTAGCAACGTAATTACGCCACCAGATACAACGTTGATCACGGAACTCAACGCCGCATCTAAAGATTGTTCTATCATCTGCTACACCCCTATAATTAAACTTTAAATATCACGGCTTCTACATCTGCTGCCGTAGTTGCTGTCTCAACTTTTTCTTTCGCTGCGCGATATGCAGTATGCAGTTTGTTTGAGCGCACCGCCACGGCAGCAATAATCATCTTTAAATCGTTAGCAGTTACTGGCGTATCGGCATTATCTGCCGTGGTCCACTCTATTGTAGCTCCCTCGCCTTGCAGTTCCAGCGCAATAATTGCAGCGCTGATTCTGTCACGGGCTTTACTGTCAAAGTCATAACTATGTCCATTGTATTCAATAGGCTCTACCTCTGCTTTATCGCGCTGATATTTAAGCTCCACAATCTTATGTTGCTTAATTACTTCCAAAGGTTCTTCCTCATGCGTAATGGTTACGCCTAATTCCGCTAAGGCTTCATCGCTGATTGATAGTGGGATGAAAATACCTTCTTTGCCTAAGGCTTCTGATAAATGGTAGATGTTTGTATATGTTTTGTCTTTGTACGTATATTTTGTTTGCATTTTGTTCCTCCTTTGCTTAATAATCTTCAACTGTGGGTGTCATCGCATTTATTGTTTTACCCCATGAAAAAGTCACACCAGATGTAGCCCAACAGTTAAAATATAATGTATAGGTTTTGTTCGGTGTTACGCCTACAATAGAATCAATATCTTGATGGTATATGTTTACTCCTCTCTCATCAGATTCTGAGTTACCTTCGCCCCATGTTTTATTAGTCATTTTATTTTTTATAGAAGCATCCACATACCTCTGCGGCTCATCTTCAACATAGTCAACTTTTGCAAGCACTTTGATTCTTCTAACCCCCGGTGGAACAGTAAAAGAAATTGTTTTATTATGTGCTTCACTATAACTCCAATTCTTGCTACCATCTTCAACCTTTACTTCACCTTTTCCCATCATCATTCTATTAAGTCCCATATTGCTTACCTCACGATAACTTAGATGCTTGCACAATGCTAGTAACATTGCCATTAGCATCGCTCGTCATCAAAATGTTCAACAACAGACCTGCACTTGTAATAGCTACGTCAGACGCAGAACCTATGTATTTAAGCGTTCCTGCATCAGTAATAGTCAGTGAGTAGTCAGCAGAGGACTCAATATACGCAGTAAACACAGTAGAATTTCTAACTTCTAAACTAGCCGCAATTTTTAAAAGGCTAAGGGTAAATGCCCCTGTTGCTATATAGTACATTACGGGCATTTGAGGCGTATTACTTGAACCGCTCACCACAGGAGAAAGGTATCTTTCAGCTCCCAATAGCACTTGCTTAAAGCTTTGTTGTGCAATCCATGTGTTAGCAGTATTCTTTTTAGCATAATCATCAAGTGACTGATGCTGTGTCAGATAGCCAGCATCGTTCTCCAAAGTGGATACTTTGGTAGGAATTTTACTGCCGAATACACCTAATTTAGTCATAACGCCATTATAAAGAGTATCCATGTTCATTTTTACAACTTTATTCTGCACAGGGTTTGTGCTTGTATCACTTAATTCAGTATCAACAACGATACCGCCATCAGCACCATTTTCACCCCTGGGCAACGTAAAATCCAACACAACATTACTAGCAGTGCCACTATTGGTAACACTTGCATTAGTACCAGGCTCACCTGTAGTCACACTACCAATCTTGATAGACGCAGCAGTACCTGTATCGCCTTTTGCGCCTTTGATATTCACACTTGTAGGGTTGGTCAGTCCAGCTTTATTCGTCCAACTTAAGACACCAGCAGAGGACACACTAGGTAAGAACACATTGACATTTTCACTGTAATTCTTAGCATTGTCCATGTAGGTTTTTGCATTGTCCTTGTAGGTCTTTGCTTCACCTGCGCTGTTTCTTGCATCAGACGCAAAGTTACTAGCAGTAGTAGCAGCAGATTGAGCTGCTTCTTTACTAGCACCTGCATTATCAGCAGAGGTCTTAGCGTTGGCAGCATAAAGGGACGCATTGCTCTTAGCAGTTTCTGCTGCTGTTTTGTAACCCTCTGCTAACCTTGCGTTTTCATCAGCACTTGCAGCAGATGCACTCGCATACTGTGCGCTGTTACCTGCTACGCCAGCAGATTCGAAGGCGCTATCTTCACTCTGCGCTGCCGCAGCTGCACTTGCAGATGCACTCTGCGCTTGCGCTTGAGCCTGGGCATAGGCCTCTTGTGCTAATGGCAAAACTCTCGCAGGATCTTCCGTTAAAACAATACTCTTGCCATCATCCGCAATTCGGAAAGATTTGCCGGCCTCGAACGGCACTTCATTGACAAAAGCGGCACCATCTATATCCACACTCATGGTGATGGTACGATTCAACTTCTCTGCTATCTGCTGCAAAGCCATAATGCTCTCATCAAGCGCAGTTTCAATATCTTCCGCGAAGTACGGCCCGTTGTTTACAAGGTTCATCATTTGTTGCAACGGCAGCTCGCGCATGATAACCAGTTTCTTGCCTTCCGGCAGCGCTGTTCCGCCACTAGGATATGTTATCTGCCTTGCATCCATGTCCAGCTGATAATCGCTTGTGGCCAGCGCCGTGCCATCATCCTGCATCAGATACACCTTAATATATTCCGGATGCTCTGCAGGACACTCAAAGGTAAACGGAAATGTCCTCGTTGAGCCGTTACCAACATATATGTTTTTAGTAACGTCTTTCTGTACTGTCATGTTCTGCTCCTTTCCATAACGCAAAAGCCCCGGCATCAGCCAGGGCTTTTTACATACTTATTGACAATAATATTTTACCACGGCTTTCAGGCCGTTTTGTAAAGTACAAAATGACTATTTTTGATTTTTCTTCAGCTTTTGATCAAAGATCAAGGCACGCAGATAATCCGCAACGCTTTCGTCAAAGCCACTTTCCAAATACTGCAGCGTTGTTGTAAAGCTATCTATTAACGTGCTGGGTGCGCCGGTAACCTGACTTGTCAGCTTGCCCATCTCCCGCAGTGTATCGCTGATAGTTTTCTTGTCACTAACAGCGCTTTGGATAACTCTGTTTGTCTGCTCAATGGTATTTTGGATAGGAATTTTGGGAGCAAATTGATGCTCATCAAACACCTTTGCCATAAAGTAAGGGACAGCATCGCGCAGCACCGGTATACCACCGACAATGCCTGTAAGAGATTCCTGCCCCATGCTCTTGATAAGCTTTTCAATCTTCCAGTCATCATCGTCACCGCTTGCGCCGGCACGCAGCAGTGCCGAAATAACCGCCGGCAGCAGTACCCACATCAGCAACGCATCGCCAGCATGAGCTACAGCTTTCATCAGAGCCATGCTTTTATTCTTTGCGCTTGCCGCTACAGCCTTCTTATAGCCTACCTTTGCTTCCCATAATTTATAATTGAGAGCATTATAGACTGTAGAGTTATAGCTGTAGTACACAGTGAACTGCTTCATCAGCTCGCTGCCCTTACGTTGGATAGCAGCTTTATCCACCGTACGGCCACTGCCGAAGCACCAGCGCACCGCAGCATCGCCGGCATTTACGCCTGCTTCCCTCGCCTGCTGCGGCGAACGTCCGGCATCCATCTCTGCATTATAGGTCTTTTCGTATTCGTGCTGCCAAAGCGGCAATGCCAGCATCAGGTCTGTCCAAGTTATCAGCTTAAACGCGTTATTTTTTATAGCCTCGCCAGCCTTACCAATGCCCGGAATACCATCCAAAATATTAGGGCCTTTCAGCGCATCATGGATGCTGGCATCCATGGTTTCCGCACGTTCTGCCATGAAGACGGAGCGCTGAAAAACAAAGTCCGTATATCGACGCGGGGCACTGTAAAACTTTTTGAGCGAGTGCAACAGCTCAGCAGCACCCATATAATGAGCTACGCTCGGAGCGTTAGCGATATTCAGAAGCGCCGTTGTTACCCTGAAGCCCATTGTTCCCATTGTCTGAGCGTTACGCAGCTTGGCCATACCCTTTTCGTAGGCCGTCCTCGGTATCGGTTCTTCCGCCCAACAATCACTGGTCCACTTTTTCAGATTTTTGTAAGCGTTCTGGCCAAGGTAATTATAGACAAGGTTTTTGAAATTCTCATTGAGTACAATGCGGCGCACGTCACGTACCGGTGCACGGAATGCTACCAAATGGATAACATCAGTAATACTGCCGCTGATAACTTCAAATCTGAGGTCCAGCCTGCGCTCAACCTTATGCTGAGTACGTTCTTTCAGGAAGCCCTTACCTAAAGACATTGCAATATTGCTCATTGCAGATTGCTGTGCAGCATCAGCCTGCTCCTGCGTACGCAAATCCCGCAGGTCATATTTAATAGGGAAGTAGCCACCATCCAAGGTATAGATTTTTCTGTCCTGCCCGACAACAACAAAGCCTTTGGCTTCCTGCTTCTGCAGCACGGCACCGGTCATGCGTGCTTCAATCTCTCTTATCTGGTCCCAATGTATATCGTAGAGTTTCCAGATACTGTTGACGAGGTTCCAGTCGCGTTCATCCAGATACTGCAGCACATTTTTAACCTGCGCTACGTTGACGTGATAGCCGTCCAGAACGCGCTGCTGGTTCGTTTCAGTGCCCCAGTTGAGCGCAATCATAATCGCCTGCTCCTTGGTAATAACCGATGAGCCAAATTTATAGCGGCGTTTGTTACGCATATCTGCCAGTTCCTCGGGAGAGTAAGCATCAAACAGTCCTTTTAATTTGTTCTGCATATTCACGGCCATCTTCAGCTCTTTGTCTGCAGCTTCCTTCAGCGGGTCGTAGATATACCGCAGCGCCACATCACCCAACTTTTTCAGCTCCACCTCCGGCTTAATCAGTACCCTGTCAGCCTGGTCTATAAAGTTTGCAGCATCATCCTGCCATCTGTTTTTATTGGCGCCAGTCGGGTCGGCATTAGTGCGTTCTAGCATGCGCTGGCGCACTTGCCCTTCAATCTCAGCAACTGCTTCATCAACCGTCAGGGTTCTTCCGTCCTTGGTTTTAATCGTGGCCAGCTTCATATTATCCATGCCGCGCTTATAGATGATATGCATAACCTGTGCCACCAAATCAACCTGCATATTGCTTAAATCCTTATGCCCTGCTTTACGTTTATTGCTGTTCATTGCCGCCTGCAAGAACCATTCAGGGAGATTGGTCTGGCCATCCGGACCGAAGAACGGCGACTCCAGCATAAGGCCGCCTTCTTCCCTTGTAGCATCTGCTTTCATCAACACTTCCATGATGCCCTCATAATGCGGCGGTACCGGCGCGTCTGCGTCAGAAAAGCCAAACACATACATAAGATGATTATACGCATAACGTTCATCTGCAGATATGTTCTTCGCTTTGCTGATAGTCTGCTGCTTACGCTTCAGGCCATCTTCAATCTTCTTTATCTGCTTGGCGTTGCGGACAGCTCTGTCAGCAAACATATCATAGATCAGCTGAGCCTGTTTGTATTTGACAGCCTTATCCCAGTTGCCTTTGATAAGGGACTGCTCAGAATTGTACTGCGCCTGCGCCGACTTTCTGCGCCACATCTGGTAGTTGTTGGCGTCCTCAATAGGCATAACCTCCAGCTTCATCTCGACGAATTGCACATAGTCCTTGTAATGACGAAGCGCTGCATCACGCAGGCCACGCACATTAGCAAGCAGCTCGCGCTTATCCTGCTTCAGTCCCTTTGTTTCTGCAGTAAGCTCTTCTATCTGCTTGCTCTGCCTGGTCATCTTGTCTACCGTCTTAATGACGCCTTTTTCTGCAGCATCATTCTTGCCTTCGGCCTCAATTCTCGTAGTCAGGTTACGCTGTTTTTTGGCAATGCGCTCAAACGCTTCCAGCTCCATCGCCGTGGCCAGCTTACGGTATTTGCTCTCCTGCACGACTTCTTCCGCGCGTTCGCGGAAATACTGAGCATCTATGCCGCTGTTATCTATCCCCTCCTTAAACTCTTTCATATGAGCTTCTACCGCAGCATCCAAGCTGCCGCCATACTCTTTAAGCTGCTTGACGTAATCTTCCACGTTCATGCCCAGTGTTTCGCAGATAACAGACGTGCTCATATTAGGGTTATTCTTGATATGCTCCTTGATAATAAATACCGGTTCTGCGGCCAGTTTCTCACGGTATTCCGCTTCTTCACGTGCAAACAGTTCCTTTTCCTGCTGCCGGTAATCTTCCTTGACGTCCTTCAGTGCTATCTTGAGCACCTTTTCCTCAGCGTCAGCCTTGGCGCGCTCTACCATACGGCGATATACGTCCTTCGTGCTTCCTTCCAGATAATCCATGCCGCCGCTTTCGGCAAAATCATCCACGCCCTTTTTCCTCATAGCAATGTCGATTTCATCTTCACTGGCAATCATGCGGTCCATAACAGCGCGTACTTCCTTGCTAGGAGCGCCGCCAATCTGGCTGAATGCACGATAGATTTTAGTCAGCCACTGCTTGAAGCGCCGGAAGATACTGCGCGTTGCTTCTGTAGGTGCGTCACCGCTCTTCAGATAATTTTCAAAGCCACGGGCAAAGCGTTCCTGCATCCAGAGCCGCTGCATCTGTTCCAAGGTCATTGCCTTGCCTTCGATTTCAACGGAGCCTTTGGCAACTGCAGTTTTCATCTGCTCGTTAAGCTTTTTAAATTCACTCTCCATAGCAGTGCCTTTGTACTCTTTGACAAATTGCGTATCGTTCCATGCTGCCCACCGGTTAATCGTGGCCACGTCATCCAGCAGCTGCTTCGGAGCATTCGGTAATTCTGCCAGCGCCAGCATATCATGCAGATAGATATGAGCCATCTCATGCATAAAGGTTGACTGGTCTGCAGACTTAAACAGAGAAATAACCTTCTCGCCGGTAGTTTTAAAGGCAGTCTGGCCTTTGAGCTGCCATAAGCCGCGCTGATCAGAGTCCATGCTGTAGCTTCTGCCGCCAAATACAATGATAGGATTATCGATAGCGTTCAGCACTTCGTTATCAATTCTTTCCTGGCTTGCACCCATGGTATAGAGCCGTGCTTTCATTGATGCTACTCTGGCTTCCTGCTCTCCATGCAGACGGAAGTATTTTTCATAATCGCCAGAGCTTTCATCTTCAGCTTGCCATTGCAAATCTGTCTGCAGCTCCTTGACTTCCTGCAGGCGCTTTACTTTTTCTTCAGGTATCTGGTCTTCCAGCTCTTTAACCTTATTTTTGATATCAGCAAAAGCCTCATCGGAAATTTCACCGGTGTCATGTTCAAAGTCAGCTATGTCATATTCGAGCATAGCCGTAACATATTCTTTACCTTTAGGATGCACGCGCTCTATTTCTTCATCGTACTTCTGCAGCTGGCGCTTCATCTGTTCGTTGACTTTGGCCGGGCTGCCGCCGCCAGCAAAGCCTTCTGCATTCTGGATGATATGCTGGATTTCATGGATGAGAGTTTCAGCTAAATTCTTGTGAGCTGCTGCTACATCTCTGTCAGCCTTTTTGATTTCATTAAAACTAATATCCGCCCTGCCGACAAACTCTGCTGCTTCTCTTATCTTGCTCAATTCTTTTTGTCTGTCTAGTATGCCTTTATTAAACTGCCCATTGTTATTTTTGCTTTTAAGTTTTTCTATAACAGATTCTTTTTCTTGTATCAGCTCCTTCAAACTATTCACTGCGGCCTTTTTGTCAAACGTGTTATTTTTAATACCATGATTAAGTGCATACTCTATGAACTCGTCACCATGAGAAAAGAACTTGCCGGCCTTAGCCCCGTCCTTGCTTACTACGCGTTTATACTTTATGCCGTTTATGATTATCTCCTGCTTGATGCCGTCTCCTAGCAGATTGCTGTTTATTCCAATGTAGCCTTCACCAGCAGCTACTCCCAAGGTCTGCTCTTCCATAGCTTCAGACTGAACCATGACGTCAGCTAGCCACGGATAAGCTTCATACAGTTTAGGATTAGTATATATCTCTCCTAACGGTATAGCATATCCTTCTTCCGGAAATTTAGCAGCATCTATCTTATCCAAATTATCCGGTATCTCAAAACGCCATTTACCATCAGCGCCACGATGCCAGCCGGTCTTTTTGTAGATAGTTTTCATATCTGCATCTTTGGCCAGCATTTCTTTTGCTTCCTTCAGCTTCTCCATATTGGCAGTCATAGCCCGCTCGCCTGCAGATTGGTTATAGCGCTCTATAATATCAATGCTCTTATCATCGAAGACGACAAAGCAGCGGCCATCTTTCATACCTTCGTAAGCTATGCCTTTAATTCCGTGCTCATTAAGCAGCTCAGACGCGCCACGCCAATTATAATCCTCTTCGCCCATAGCCTTCGCCAGAGCATCGTAAATCTTGTTGCCGGAAAACATGCCCCCTAGCGTACCGGAAATATCAGCTTTCGCCTGGTTGATAACCTTCTCTTTTGCAGCAGCATCTTCTGCTTTGGCACGCTCTAATTCTTCTTCTAAAGCAGCAGCCTGGCTTCTGAGCTTCTGTTGTTCTTGATTACGATACTCACCATCTGACTTTAGCTTTTCAATTTCTTCTTTGCTATATCCGTATCTTTCCAAACTTCTTGCAAGCGTTCTATAGCCAAATGTATTAGAATTGCTCTCTAAAAGCTTACCAATGCCATCTGCTAATTTATTGAAGCCATCAATCTTAAACTGAACCTTGCCAGCATTATCAAAAGCTCTTAATTTAAAGTTCAGCAGATTTTCCCAGAACTTCATTGACCGCGCATCATCCAAAGATTCTATAGTATTTTTCAAAAGCGCTTGTACATTTTTGTTCTGATTAATGAAAGTCTTTTGTTCGTCTAGCAATACATCGTTTTCTGGAACTTCCACTTTCAGCAGGCGTGAAGTATTTTCGTACTTCAAGTCAGCTTTTTCAATAATGTTTATCGCTTCTTCTAGTTTAGCAATATAGCTTTCTGTATTAGCCGTTCTTCTGGTTCCGGCAATTCTTTCCTTTAAGCTTTTTATTGCACTTTCCTTATTCTTGCTTCCGCCCATTGCATCAAACGTATCCAGAACAAATTCTAACGGATCATTGTCAATGAGCTTCTGTCCTGCTGCTGTTGCCCAATCTCCCTCCTCATCAATTTTGTACGTAACCCCATCTACAATTACTGCGCCAGCGTCAGCCCCAAGCACTTCCTTATATGCCTCTGATATTTTTCTATCCTTAGCAAAGTACAGGCCCCAGCCATGTACCTGGTCACCAACGCCATCGCCGATTTTGCCAATATCAAACCTTTTAAAATCGTAAGGCGTGCCATGCCATGCTTTCTGGTCTAACGTATTATCATTTTGTTGAACTTTATTTACCAAGATTAACTTCGTCTTGACTTCATTAAGCCACCATGGTATACTATGTTTAGCAGAGGCTAGTTTGTCTGGTTTTGACGCCGAGTAGTAATCGGCACCACCATTTCCAGAGTCGCTAGCCTCATTTTTTATTTTACTGATATCAATATCATGCAGTTTTAATAAATTAGATTTTTCTTTTCTAACCACTATTTTAGCGAAATATTCCGTTTCGTTTATCTTCAATTTCGCTCCATAGCCTCTATATTCTACGACATCAGGCTTCATTCTTTTTTCTCTGTCTTCTTCTGGCAACCTGGTATATAAGTATATTCCTTTTTGCATAAGTTGTTCAATAAACGGAACTACTTCAAACAAGCCATCTTTTCGAGCATGCTTGGCTATTTCTTTGAAAGCAGTAAAAGGTATCTCTATATCATCTTTGTATACATTGGTAATATATATCGGCTTGCCTTTTTCATTTTTGTACATTGCTTTATAAATAATAGCTGCATTCTCTTTTCGTTTTTTAAAATCAACTCCTTGAATGTGGTAACTTATAGGATAAGCTTCTTGATTTATCAGTTTATAATAACTGTCCAATACATTTTCTGCAGGTCTCTGTATATAGGTTTCAGTGCCTATATGTACAGTATTTATGCTTTCCTGATTAAACTTCTGCTCCGCAGCTTCACTTTCACTTCTGATAAGCCCAATACTAAGCGCATAATCAAGCGCAGTATATTTAGTATGGCCAACCTGTCTATGCAACTCAGCCATGCGGTCTGCCATTCGTGCGGCAAGGATAGCACTCATCTGTGCTGCCTGCCGCACTTCTTTGCTTTCAGCGCCTTCCAGCTTGCCACGCAGCTTACGGTATACCTCAAAGCCTTCTTCGCTCAGGCCTTCAGTAATAGAGAGTTCGCCCGGATCTATTTCTTCCAGAGCAGGAGTCAATGCATCCAATCTGCGGATGGCTTCTTCCGTTGCTTCCATGGATGCCTTGTTATTCTCATACCATTGGTTATCTTCCGGAGTGCGGTTTTCCCAGCCAAAGAGTCCATACTCGTTGTGGCCGGTCCAAATCTCACGCGCCAGCTCACGCAGCTCCATCTTAGAGGGCTTATGCTTATTCTCTTTATAGTAGCGTTGATACCATGGGTCATTATTGCTTACCTTGATACCACGGCCACGCATCTGATTATCATATTCGGGGATTTCTACTACAGCTACGCCGTTGCCCATACCCTTTTCCAGCTCTTCGATAATCTGATTAAGCGGCTCGTCAATCTTAGCCTGCAGCGATTTTCTGATTTCCTTTACGCCTTCTTTGGGATTATCCGGGAAGCGGCGCAATACTGCCTCTGCTATCTCACGGGTTTCCGGAGTATGGAAGTTATTATCAAGGTAGGTATTCAAAGCATCTTCACGCTGGCGGTTCTCATATGCCAATATGCGGTCCATCTCGCGGCGCATCCTGCCGGCATATTCTCTGTTGCGTGCCAGGCATTCGCTGATATCAGAGAATGTGATATAGTCTTCCAGATGAGCACCGATTTCAGTCGGCAGCAGCTTAGATACATAATCTGCTGTACTGATTTTCAAGTCTGCCTTAGTGTCGATGATGTCTTTAAGATACTGTTCGCCTATGCCTGCTGCCTTTGCTGCAGATTTTAAAAGCTCATAGCCGCCCTGCTGATTAAGGACGTACTCTGTATCTATGTTAATGGTTTCCAGCTCCGTGCCTTTGAGCTGATTATTCAATACCTCATTATATACTTCCGGAGCTTTTTTAAACAAAGCGTTATTTTTGATATCCTCGGCAAGACTTCTCAGCATAGATATGCCATTAGCATCACGCAGGTTAGCTTTCTGCTCTTCGCTTTTCAGCTGCAGCGCCGCGGATGCACGACGCATAAACGATACCGTGCTTGCTCCATGTACGCCAGCGCCAAAGCCTATAGACGCAGGCAATGCCTGCCAGCTTGCTTCCAAGCCGCCAACGATAACGTCCTTTGCCGTATATGTCGGGATATCACCGCCAGGATTGTTTGCTGCAGCAATATTAGAAATAATTCTGTTGCTCATCTCCTGCACGCCTTCTTCCGCGCTCTCAGAGATGGCCACTGTTCCGATGTTCTTGGCACTGTCACGCAGATATGCGGCAAGCAGGCTCTGCAGCTCCGTGCTGTCTTTGGCACTGCTGATAATTTCTTTGATGCTCTGCGCCCCTGCACCGCCTTTGATGACGTTCAGGATTTTGTCTGCGTTAGCAAATTCAATGCCTGTTTCCAGCGCTGCTGCTACAGCAGCATAGCTGCGCGCCTGGTTGTCTGTCAGCAGCTGCCTGCCCTGCTTATCCTTATAGCCTCTATAATCAAGGTAATTATTGCCGGCGATTTCGTCATACATATCCTGCGCCATACCGATACGGCTGCCGACACTATAACCAATCTTGGCACCTGCGGCCGCGCCTGCAGCAGTACCGACACCCAGCGTTGCACTGCCGCCGGCAATACCGCCGAGAAGCGCGCCGAAGCCAGCGCCGTATACGCCCATCTTCTGGCCATTAAGAGCATTACGCAGCATCATCTTGCCGCTCTGCACTGTGCCGCCGACAATAGCACTCATCGGGTCCTCAAAAAGTCCTGGCAGTTCCTTGGAATTTTTCTGTGCTTTTTCAATTTCTCCCAAACGTGCAATGTCAGCATCCGTCAGCTCTTTGCCGTTCATAGCAGCGTAGCCCATACGGCCGCGCTCACTCATCAGGTTATCAAGCTCCCAACCAGTCTTAGCTGCTTCAATGATGCCCTGCGTCTGGCGCACGTTCTTTAAGTTATGCAGAGCAATAGCAGCGTCAGTATCACTCAGCTTGGCCAGCTCGCTCAGCTCAGGGTAGGCCTCAAACACTGCCTGCGGGTCCATAGCCTTCTGCTGATAATTATATACATTGCGTGCGTTGGCCAGATTATCAGCGTTAGCCAGGATGGCATTCTCCGGAATGTTTGTGGCCGCACTGATTTTCTTTGCTTCCAACAACACATCGTCTTTGCTGTAATGATATTTTTTATACGCTCTGTCCCACAAAGAGCCTAATCTGTCCTTTTCGAGTTCTTCCGCACTCTTTTGTGTAGGATAGTATTTAGCAAGCTCCTGTTTAGTGCCATTGTTCCATGTTCCTGTTTCATCAATAAAGCCGGCACTGGTATCAACATCAGCACCGGAGAAAAAATTCTTCACCTCGTCCCAGAAGCCTGTTTTGTTGTTACCGTAAGAACCGACCGGTTCCGTTTTCGCCTGCTCAACAGCAGGACGAAATTCACGCGGAATGTTCTGAGTTTCCTGCTGTTGGCCACCTTGCATATTACTGAAATTAAAAGTTCCCATAATGTTAATCTCCCATCGTCTGCTTAAACGCTGCTTTGCTCATACGCACCGGCTGAGCATTGCCATAAAACCATACATTGACATAACCGTCATCCGCATTACTGATATGATAGATATCATGGTTGCCAAGCTGCGCCATGTTGTATGATATATCACTGTTCCAGAAGTGCTCACCTTCTACCGTAACGCCGCCGACACCCTTAACCAGTCCCTGTTCCATGATATCCATCACCCAGTCTACTGTAGGCGTGCGGTTTTCTTTAGCTATGTATTCGTTTATTGCTCTTTTAGCGTACCGCTTCAATCCCGGACGCCACGCTTCCGGCACCTTATTTCTTCCGCCCATCTTACTGTAAAAGGCTTCCATAACGCTGTCCCAGTCAAATGATGCCTTGCCTTCGCCCCTAGCTGCAGCTTTCGCCGCCTGCTTATTCATATGCACGTATTTCATAATTGTTTCCGTGCTGCAGCCTGCATCAGACAATTTCTGGATCAGCTCATCCTGCGACAGTCCGCCCTTGTCTATGGCATCTTCTATTTCCATAGCCTCGCCTACAGTTAATTTATGTACGCCTGAAGATGTAAAGCTCTTGGCTACAGCATGCAAAGTTTTATAGGCGCTATAATCGTTGCCTGCTATCTGTTTGGCCATGTTTTCAAAATACGCCGGGTCGCGTATGCCATTATTGTAGGCAGCAAACATTTCATCAGAAGCTCTTTCCACCATAAGGTTAGTGCTTGTACGCTTCTGCTGCACCTGCTGCAGCGCGTACTGCATATAACCTTTTTTTAATTCTTCGCGCTCTGTAGCGTCCATAGCTCTGCCGCCGATATGGCTGTAGCCTACCGTATGATATCCGGCAGCATCCAGCGCCAGCTCACTCACTCCATGCTCACCGCTCTGGATAACCTTGCCGGTCTTGGCATTGTATATACCGACATGGGTAATGCCCTTATAGGCTTTAGTGTCAGAATGCACATCATCCGGGTTGTCGCTAGTAGCGTACTTACTGCCATCTACCTGCCAATAGACAATATCTCCGTCCCTTAATTGTTTACGGTCATTAAACGTCAGCCCCTTACGTTCTGCGTTAAGGTAGGTACCGTCAGCCAGGCTGCTGGTGATATCATAATCACCGCCAGCCGTCTGAATATATTTTTTTACAAAGTTGGCGCATTGATTGCTGCCCCAAGCCTTGCCTTCCTCTCCCTGTGCAAATGCCAAACCTTTGGCGATATCTGCCGTACCGGTCTGCGTAGACAAGAGCGCCTGCACACCGCCGTTTATGTCACTGCCATACTTGGCATAGATGCCGGCAAAGGTATTAAGCTGATTATTGCTTTTTTCCCTTGCGCTGATAATCTTGTCATACTGAATTCGTTTCTGCGGATCCATAAGATAACCGTAGGCCTGCAGTATCTCGCCGCCACGCGTCCATCCTTCGCTGCTGTCTGAATTGATAGCAGCCTGCGCTGCCGTCTCTGCTACCGCAGCCTTCCATTTGTTGCTTGCTTCAGCAATCTTTTCCTGTCCATAGTTGGCATACCTTGCTGCAGTCATAAAATCGCCGCGGCGCATAACAGCGTCCAGATCATCATTGTTGTGCCAGTTTACAGCTACGTCCTTCAAAGCTAATTTGTATTGATTGTTAAGCTGCGTATCCTGGTACTTCTCCATCTGGGCACGCTGGCCGCTCCAGTCACGCTCAATGGTATTGTAAAAAGCCTTGCTTCCCAGCACCCCGCGCAACGTAGACGGTCCTTTTTGCATAATGCCATTGATAATCTTCTTGCGCCCTTCCTCGTACTTGGTAAGGTTATCCCTGGCATTTTCTTCCTTGTTCTGCAGCAGCTCATTCTGCAGCCTGCTCATCTGCATATTGTAATCATTGTTGGCCTTCATCACGTCGGCAATGGCTATCTGCTCATAGAGCTTCTGCCCTCCCTCTACCATCGTATTGGTAAGATTTGCATTTGCCCTTGCCAGCGCCATCTGCCCGCCCATATCAGGATGCACACCGCTCGTCTGGCTTGCAGGCGTACCGAGCTTTGCCTGGTTCTCGTAAACATCAATTACTGCCATATTCTGCTCCTTTCCTATATACGCAAAAAGCACCCAAGGCTTAGCCTCAGATGCTTTCTACGTTGCTAATTTTTTAGAGTATGATGAAAATGGGAGAATGGCTTCCCTTCCGCACTATCATTTTAACACACATACTTTGCCGATTTGTAAAGTACAAAATGACATTTTTACCATTTTGCTTTTGCCCAACCATCATTACTGTAGCTTGAGATGCCGCCACCGGTATGAGCAGGCAGCCCTTTCATCTCTGTGTAGCCCGGTACACTGTAGTTTTGCAGGCCTACGCTTTTAGCGGCTGAGCTTTTCAATGCTCCCATACTTTTGGCCGTATAAAGATTAGACGCTACGCTCAGCCCTGCCTGCAGCATGCTGTTCATCATAGCGCGCTTGCCGGCCTTGCGGTAGGCTCTGGCGCTCGACGCATAGGCATCGCCCTGATTCAAATTGTCCGTACTCTGCTGGAAGATATTATCTACCTGCTGACGCGCATTGTATCTTTCAAAGGCAAGCTCCTGCTCCTGGTTAAACTGGCTGTCT
>OIYP01000622.1_pt1 | contig 22225 bp, 16 predicted proteins | sample 1588261 | NCBI WGS metagenome assembly OIYP01 (sample SAMN03283293) | human gut metagenome | biome: human-associated habitat; material: feces | host: Homo sapiens | place: Peru | collected 2012
ACATTAGCGGTAAATTTCTGTCTTACGACCAGGAAGTACAGTCAATCTTCCTAACATTTAGATTGTATATTGTTTTATGCTAATACCAAGTAGTAGAAATATAGTTTTTTCATAGAAAAAGTGGCTTTCATCCCACACGCAAGAGTGTGGGTTTTACGCCGCAATTTATAACTAACCATAAAGTTTAAACTTCTTGATAATGAGTAATAGCTCTTACCTCTTTACTCCCATTAAAGACTAAGGCTAGGCGTAGTAATTCCTTTTTAGGCCACACATGGCCATAATCACGCGCTTTTACTTGCTCTACTGCTTCTTCTAATTTTTGAGCACATTCTTGGGCTCGGTCAGCAAATTTCAATTCAAAAACTATTCTTCGGTTTTCAAGGTCAACAATTAAATCAGCTCGACCTTTAGCATTGTGCATTTCGGCATATACGTTATTAACTATGCCATAAAAAAAACATTGCAAACAAACTCTTAGCACACTTGTTAAACGATCGTAAAAGTTGACCACCTAAACGAATAAAAGTTGACCACCTATAAATTATGAAACAAATAGATAATGGAGTGGTCATGAAAAGATCTAAAAAACATAAAATATCGGAATATCGTATAAAAGAAAATGGGTATTCCAGAATGTTTGATTCAATATTTCAAAATCAGATCCATGAACTTTCTAAACAAGGAAAGTCTATCAGGGATATAGCCAGAAAATTGGGAATTTCAAGGCAATCTGTTCGTAAATACATGAATGGTATTCAAAAACCAAAGGTACGTGTGCAGGACAGTTTTAATAACTATCTGAAGATCAACAGAGAAACAATTAAAGAGCTGTTTCTCGAGATGAATGGACACTGTGTACCTCTGCTGAGAAAACTTAAGGAATCATATGATGGCAGTGCTAATTTACGAGGGTTACAGATTTTCTGCAAACAGTTTAGAAAGGAACTGAAGAATCGTGGCAAATCAATTCCCTGCCGCTATGAAACCCAACCTGGTGATCACTTGCAGATAGATTTTGGAGAACAGGATGTGATGATAGGCGGGAGTAATGTCAGGATTCACTTTTTTGTTAGTGTTCTCGGTTATTCGAGAAGAATTTACGTAAAGGCGTTTACGGCAGAAAATACTGAAGCATGGCTTAATGGTATTGAGAATGCTTTTAGACATTTCGGAGGAGTTCCTCTGGCAATAGTCTCAGATAATACAAAATGTCTGGTTACAGTACATAACGGCAGTGAGCTCAAATTTAATGAAAGGTATACGGCATTCTGCCATTATTGGAATGTTAAGCCTATCGCGTGTACGCCATATAAACCACGCTCTAAAGGTAAATGTGAACGTATGGTAAGGTATTTCAAGGAAAATGCACTACCGGGCAGAAACTTTGATTCTCTTGAGGACTTACAGAAGTGGATAGATTTATGGTTGGTGAAATACTCAGACGTAAGGAAACTTTCACTGGTTCATACCACCGGCATACAAGCTGAAACTCCGGCAGAAAGATTCACACAAAAGGAACGATCTGAACTTAGGACTGTTGACAGGGTATTTTTTACAAACATACGCGAGGAAACCAGAAAGGCAGACAAGTGTGGCCTTATCCGCGTCGAGAACAGATTGTATAAACTACCAGAGCAGTACTCCAATCAAAGCGTATTTATTCAGATAACAGACACAGAAATCATCTTCCACGATGATGATAATAAAGTTATCAGAATAGATAAGGCCACTTCCTTTTATACTGCAAAATTGCAGGAAAAATCAACCATTAAAATTTTTAATGACGTTAGTCCCGATTATGAAACGTGGGGGCAGAACAGCCTGTCACGTTCACTCGATGAGTATGCAAAAGTTACTGGAGGCGCATGGTAATGGCATCTGATAACAATCTTGTTGCTATGGCTGACAGGCTGAATCTGACTTTCTGCAGAGATCACATTGAGGAAATTATCAGTGAAACTACAAACAGCAGAATGAATCCAAGAGAAATTTTGCAGTTTGTCTTTAGTCGTGAGATTAGCCGTCGTGAGGAAAACAGAATAAGGATTGGAACTATGGCAGCCCATTTTCCTCGCAAGTGTACCCTTGAGGAGTTTGACTTCTCGGTGCAGCCTTGTATCGATACTGCTGTCATTCGGGAACTTAAAACGCTGTCCTGGGCTGGCAGTGGCTCTAATATTCTCTTTCTTGGACCTCCAGGAGTAGGCAAAACACATCTGGCCATTGGATTCGGTCTGCTTGCCGTAAAACAAGGATACTCAGTACTTTTTAAAACGGCAGAAGCTCTTATCAAAGAACTCTCCGAAGCCCATGAAATGGGAAAGCTTGAACAAAAAATGCAGAAACTTGCTAAGGTTAAAGTCCTCATCATTGATGAATTAGGATACTGTCCATTCAGTGCAAATGGCTCACATCTTTTGTTTCAGCTGATAAGCAGAAGATATGAATCCAAAAGTACTGTTATAACCAGCAACAGACCTGTCAGTGATTGGGGGCTGATACTTGGTGATACAACTGCCGCCACTGCCATTTTAGACAGACTGCTTCATCATTGCAGTGTGCTTACAATCAATGGCGACAGTTACAGATTGCTCGCTGCCAAGAAGGCAAATTTATTGGCAAAAAATGAAAGTTTAAGTTAAAATCGGAGTGGTCAACTTCCGATCGTTTTAGTGGTCAACTTTTTCGATCGTTCTACAACACTTTCGTTAGTTATTGGATACTTATCGTAACTTACAGAATTTAATAGACAATTCAATTCTGACACCATATCGTCAGCATTTTCCGTCATAAATAATGTTTTATAATCTTTACTAAGAATTACTTTTTCATCATAGATTTTAAATGCCATCAACCGCATCAACGCCCGTTGCACTTCCATATTCGGAGTTGACAACTTAACCGTAAATCCATCTTTTTTTGAGCATAAACTTAAATAGCCTGTTTGGTACATTAATACGTTTTGATCTATAGATAACAACGAGGTCGGATTATCAAATTTATCCCTATTAACCAAAATCCCCCCATCTTGGAAGATAGACATATCTAAATTATGAGAATTTAGATATGTCTAGAATGCTTGGCAAGCCACCATTGTCATACCAATAATCACCGTATTCTAGAATTTGTTTTCTAACTAACGAACTAAAAAAACTATTAATTGACCAAGTCGAAAACACCTTGTCTAAACACATTTCATCAAAACAATACCCGTCGTATTCTTCTGCCAATTTATCGAGGATAGATTCTTTTTGGGCCTCTGTAACCTCATTAAGTTGGCAGTTATTGGCGTACATGGCAGCAATAGCCAAATATTCACCATAAAACTTTTTAATCTCAGCTCGAGTAAAACCTACTAATGTGGCAATACTATGATCATTTGACATATCCACAATATCAGAACCGACTGAAAATATGGTGGCATCTTTTAGTCTTGTCACCCCAGTAATACAGAGAAATCTGATTTGCGCCTTACCTTTTAAGGTTGCATAAATTTCTCGAATACAAGAAATAAATTTTTGGTATAAATCAGGAAAGTTAATATTAGCAGTTAATTGACAATCATATTCATCAATAAGGATTACTATCTTTTTATCTTTTAATGCATTGCATAATTTAAGTAGTGTTTCCGCAGGATCGATGCCGACAACATCATGTTCTAACTGTAGTTCTTTAGCAAATTCACATACGTAATTATTGAATTTTATAGTGAATTTTTCGAGGCTGTCATTACCAAAATCTAAAAAATTAAGTCGTAATACAGGATATGTTTTTTGAGGCCACTTATCATAAATCCAAGTGTCTTTAAAATACGGCTCAACTCCTTGTTCAAATAAAGTTGCTATAGTATCTAATACTAGTGATTTACCAAATCTTCTAGGACGAGAAAAAAACACACGCCTTTGCCCAAGCAAAGAATATATCTGCTCAGTTTTATCGATGTAAATATAATTGAAATCTTTAAAATCTTTTATACTCGCACTCTGTCCTATAGCTTTCATCAGAGTTCCTTTTATTAACAACTTCAAGAAAAAAACATAGCATCAACTATTTTTATCTTAACACTAAAAAAAATTGAAATGATACCAACCTTAGTTTGAGCCAAGATTTGCACTTAAAAACAAGCTAATTTTAACTAGAGCTGACCTTACCAACATTTGCGAGCCAATAAGTTTAGCCATAAAGCCTTTGGGCTAAACCACTATATCGCACACAATTTCTCCCTGAGGCCATATCTATAGCCATAGCTTCCCCTAAAATACTAACTAAACCTTTAGCTCTAGTTACAGCGGTATATACAAGCTCGCGACATAATAAACGGCCACCATAGCTTGGAATTAATACCATAGTATGATTAAATTCAGAACCTTGTGATTTATGAATAGACAACACAAAAGCCGGTACCACATCAGGGAGCATTGAAGGATAGAGCGTGCGTCCATTTTCAAAGCGAATAACCTTGTGCCATTCTTCATCAAATACACAAATCCCAATATCCCCGTTAAAGACCCCAAGTTCTTTATTGTTTTTAGTGATCATATACGGCAAACCTGGGAACCACTTTTCATCCAAACTTGTGGCTAATACGCTAGAGCTTAACTTGTTTTTGGCTTCCGTGTTTTTTGTTTCTGCGTGTTTAGCACTCATACGTTTTACCTCTTGGAGCGCACGATTTAAGATTTCTGTATTCAGGTTTTTTACGCCAAACACCCCATCATTTACTGGAGTTAAGACTCTAAAGGAGTTAAAGCTCTTAAATATTGCCCCACCGTCGGGCTGCCCTTGCGCCTCCCAAACTAGCTCAAGCCACGCCTTTAAACAACGCTGATATAAAAAATCAGCAATTTTAGTGGCCTCTTTGCGCTCAAGACTTGGCAACCATAAAGCAGGGGGCGTTGAGGCGTCTTGTTCCTGCCAAGAAGCGATGAAATCTTCTAATTCGGAAAAACATGAGAATTTACGCACCGTTTCTTGCTCGACCTCTTGCTCCATCTTAAATTGGCGCTGGCTGTTATTGATGTCCCGCGCTAAACGACCAATCGCAGAATCAGCTTTAAAGCGGTAAGAGTGCAATAAAGTGCCAAGCCCCGGCGCCACTAGAACTGGATTAAGGTCTAAATTTGGATCTTGCCCACTATAGGACAAAGCACTCTGACGTAACGCTTCTCGGTCATAACCTGTGACCTCTAAAATATAGCGTTCTTCCTCTAGGAGTAATTGTTGCAGCTTGTCACTTAAGCTTGTTCTTTCTCGTCTAAAGATACTACAAATATCACCTAAAACCGAGCCTGCATCCACACTAGCTAACTGGTCGCGATCGCCTAAAAAAATCAATCTCGTGCCTGGCGCGGTAGCATCAAGCAAGCGACTAAAGTTTTCAAGATCAATCATCGAAGCTTCGTCGATAATGATCACGTCATAAGGCAATTTGGTTTTAGAATTATATTTACAAAGCGTAGTCTCAGGGTTTAAGCCTAACATCGCTTGAATCGTCACCGCTTTTAGTTCTTTAAAGGAAGATAGCACGTGGCTAGCCACTTCTTGTGGACTTAGCGCTCCTTCTAGCCCTAAAAACACTTCTTGGCTCACGCCTGCGGTTAAATGTCCCTGAGTCTTTTGCCCGTAGCTTGCCGCTTGCGCAAATATTTGGGTGCACTGGCTTGGTAGCGCCTCAGGTCTTAAATCAGCAAAGTTACGCGTAAATGACTGCACCATGCGATCTGCAGCCTTCCCGGTTGGCGCCGCCATCCCTAAACGTAAGATTTTGCCTTGGGTCAAAGCCATAGCCGTGAGAATGGAAACGAGTTTAGCCACAGACGTGGTTTTACCCGTTCCCGGGCCTCCGGTAATCACCGCTAGCGGATGACGCACCGCTTCTGCGACCGCAATTTTTTGCCAATTGACTCCAAACGCTAAATCAGTGTCATTAGAGCTTGGGAAAAACAATTGCAATAATGAGGTCAACTCTAGCTCCTGTGGGAGTGCTAAAGAAGTATTTGTCGATGTTAGGTTATTAGTTACCTCAGTTAAGCCTAGACCTAATTTTAGCCCTAACGCGACCTTGTGTTCATACCAAAAGCTTCGCGCAATGTAGAAATTATCCTCATCAAAAACTAAAGGCGCTTGTGGGAGAGTTATGTTTTGGGCGGAGTAAACTTCAAGTAGTTCATGCGCCTGTAAAAAACTTATAAAGGCTGGACTTTGCCACACTTCTACTAATTCTTTAAAACCACATTTAGGCGCTAATGCTTGCGCCTGCAAAAAACCTAAAACACAAGTATAAAGGTACTCATCCCCACTAGCTCCACTTGGCGCCGTACGTTCAGAGCACAGCTGTAATACTTCCGCAAGTTTGCCCGCAATTTCATGACAAGGCACACAAGAATGTTGTTCCGAGCGGCAGTAACTTAAAAGGAGCACCAGGTAATAGACTACGAGTAAAGCTTTAGCCGATGAACTTTGCCTTTGATCTAAACGTGCGCTGAGGCGCTTTACTATATATTCCGCGGTAGCCACATCGATATCGTGCCACACTCTAAACTTACGGATATTAGCTTTAAAAATCTCTAGTTGACTCCACGCAAATGGACTTAATGTAGGCACTTTAAAAGCCACTGTAAAAGTACTGTCTTTGGGCGAGTCTAAAAGAGCGTCACTTTGAGACCAATTAGCCCCTGAAGTTAAATTAGCCGGTGAGGTTAAAGCCCCCTCTTGGGTTAAATTTGTAGCCAAAGCTTCTGAGTTAAGGTTTTCTTGATCCTTATTCGTTACCACGGTAGCCATTACAAAGTCCCTCCAAAATAAGCATCAAGCTCGTTGATTAAATCCTCTGGCAATCTAAGACCAAAAACCCCTGGGGCATAGGTATTCGCTTCTATATCTGCGCCTTTCGCACCTATTCCTAAAGAACCACTCATACCACGTAAGAAGAGGTAACGCACTCCACCAATCATGTCGTAGCTATATTTAGAACCATAGACCTTCTTTAAAAATCTATGGACAGCCACAGTGTAGATTAGGTATTGCACGTCGTAGCGATGCGCTGCGACTGCTTTTTTCATGGCTTCATAACTATAAGCTTCGGTCTCATCACCTAGGTAGTTAGATTTATAGTCGATCACATAGAAGCGACCCTCATGAATGGCTAATAAGTCAATAAAGCCAGTCATGAGCCCCTTAACATCTGCAAATGAAACCTGGGCTTCTTTGACATACTCAAGCATTTGCGGATCTTCGCGCTTGTAAAAGTCGTTGATTAACCCATTTAGGGTTTGGTTCTGGGCGGCAGTAGAGTCAAAACCTGACGAAATAGTATTGGGCATGCTCAATAAAAATTCCATTTCTTTAACGCAATTTTTATCGCTTAAATCCTGGAGTTTAAAGCCCCCAAGTGGCGTTTCAATTACATCACGTAACCAAGTACTTAACGGCGCAAAACCTAAACCATCACGTACCGTATTATCGTTTTGTAAAACTTGAGGACGCCAAGCGGCCGATACGGCGTTGTAGTCGATGTTTTTTAAGCTATGCGTCAAAGCGTCTTCAAGCGTGCGCCCCGTAGAGGAGCCTAGCGTGCCGACTTGAGAACCTGTTTGTACTGCTTTAGTATTAAGCGAATTCTCAGCAGGATCCTTAGTTTTAACCGTACTAAAGGAGACGTGTTCTAACACATCATGTAAAAACGTCCCGGCGGCCGCTCCGCGCGGGAAAGTAAAGCGAGTATAAAGCTTAGCCGAGTCTAAAGCTCCTTCCGGAGCCATATCTAATGGTTCTTTTTGAGTTACACTCGCTTCCGCTTTAGGTTTTTCTCCCATAGACGCCGAAGTTGGCTTTAACGGCTCAAGGTCTATGCTCGTTACATCATCCGCTATTAAAACTGGATCATCTTCTCGATGCTGTAGCGCTTCATTTTCAATATCTGGGCGTACTTTTGTGCCCCGCACCGAAGTAAGCCCCGAATAGGAAGATATGCGCCATTGAGAGTCAATCATATTCGCAGTCGGAATTTCTACGGCTAAAGAGGTTAAATTTTTGGGGGCATGCGGACGCCAATTGCGGTCAGGCACCACACAATCTTGAGGCTTAAATTCTTCCACTTTAAATATGAGCTCCGCATCCTCTGCTTGCGCTTGCATCGACTTAAAATCATGAAATACGGTCTTAGCCGGAGCTGGTATTTCGTTATTACTATTTTTGCTTTCGCTTTCATCCACCCAAACAAACATAGCGTGGCGCGCGCGGGTTGCAGCCACGTACCATAATCTCGTCTGCTCCCAACTGTTATCTCGCACATAAGCTTCAAAAGCTTTGCTTCCTTCTGTATTTCCGACTGTTATATCGTATAGTCTCGTCCGGTTTTCATCATCTTCGTTATAAACATAGCAAAAACTAGCCGTGCTATTTTTTTTCCGACCAAACCCCGCAAAAGGCATCAACACAATTGGGTATTCGAGCCCCTTTGAAGCATGGCTCGTAACGATTTTTACGACTTCTTCTACCGCCGGGAGTCGAATCACCGTATCGATCCCTGTTTCTAGTAATTGTTCTGCCCCCTCAGGTTGGTCGACTAAGCTTTCCATTAAAGGCAGTAAATTCTCCGGAGCTTTCGCATTTAAGCTTAACGCTTGCGCAATTTCAGCGGTATGCATGATGTTAGTAAAAATTTGACTGCCCCCAGGAGTGGCACTTAACTCATCATTGATGGACCAAGAACCAAAGACCTCACGGGTAAAGAGAAATTTCATCATCAACGCCATAAAACCTTGTTCGCGCCACATCACGGTGCATTCCGTTATGAAGTGAACTATCTGGTCAAACTTTTCACCAATTAATAAGGCATCTAGTTCTTGCCCCGTAAAATTAAAGAGCGAACTTACTAAAAGCTTAATGATTTCTTCTCGGCGGGGACTACAGCAAGCCCGCATGAGCGCTACGATCGCTTTAAATTCAGGCGTACCTTGCACTGTAGCGCGTTCAGAGCCATAAACATAGGGAATGCCCGCTTGGGTTAAATATTTTCCGATGATTTGAGCATCAGCCGCCGCGTTCACCAAAATCGCTATGTCTTGGTATCTTATCTTTTGTCTTATCTTTTGTTGTCTCGTGAGCGTACCACCTAGCATTAACTCGACGATCGTTTTAACAGCATGTTTAGCGACCAGATTCTTTCTTTCTTCTTTATTGCCGGTACTATCCTTTAACACTAAAAAATTAAACGCTTTGAAGTCTGGCTGCTCTATGTTAAAGCCACTCTGCTCCCGATCTTGCGGGCTTTTTACCGGTTCAAATGCAATATCATTCTCCCGGCCAAGCATAAGGCTGCGCCCAAAATATCTTGGATCAAATAAATAATTAACCGCTTGCACTAAATTACGGTCTGAGCGGTAATTGGTATCTAAGCGATAAACGTTTGGCCCTATACCTATACCTATACCTATACTTTTAACCGCCGCACGCGCTTTTAAATAGCAATCGATATCAGCACCACGGAAACTATAGATCGCCTGCTTAGGATCACCTATGATGTAAAAGCCAGTTGGAATTTTGCTACTAACTATTTTTTTGTGCCAATCATTGCCCGGCTGAGCAAAGTAATCTAAATAAATCCGCTTTACAATATCAAACTGCACCGGATCGGTATCCTGAAATTCATCAATAAACATCACCGGATACTGCCGTCTCACTTCTGAGGCGATAACCATCCCGGCTTCAGATTTAGTTTTTAAAGCATAATCAAGTCTAAAGAGATAGTCATCAGAGGTTAGGACCCCTAAATTGTTTTTTAAGCGTTCAAAGATTTCTAGCGCCCGCCGAAAAATACAGTCCTTAACCATATTTACATAGGCGGAGTCTTCTGTTGAGTTGTTTTTGGTCTCTTTTTTTTCTAATTTTCCGATCTCACTTAAATCAACAGTCACGCCAGGGCGAGGTTTCATGCGTCCGCCTGCGCAATAAAAATCACGCCCAATTTCCGCTAAACTAGCGTAATTAGCCACCCTATTATTAACCTTTAAGCGCTTGTACATATTAACTGTAACGGCGCTATAATCCGAAAAATAGTCTATTAATTTGCTAGTATCGATTAAATTATTAAGGCGTAAAAATTCAAAAAAAGCCAAGTTGCTACGAGGAGCGTTAAAGTCAAATTCAGAGTTTGGCTTTACGTCACCGCCTGGTGTCGTCTCGTTATTAGCCACATCCTCGGCTAAAGAGGCGGTCCCTAGTAAAGGCGCAGTCTCTGGGCTTAATGGGGACTCAACACTAGGCGCCACAAAAGCTTCTTCTAAGTTTTGGTTATAAGTTAATTCGCGGATGGCATACACGAGCGCTTCTTCTTTAAGCGCTAAATCATCTTTAATAAATTCCGCATTAAGCGCAATTTGCGCTCCGGTGGCGTAACGCTTTAGCAAACCACCACAAAACGAATGAATCGTCGAAATCGAGGCGCGGTCAATATCACGCTCCGCCACGGTCAAAAGTAGAATCGCAGCTTTAAGTTTATTAGGGTCTTTAGGGTCGGTAAAAAGTTTTCGGATCCGCTGTACTAGCTCGTCTCCACCTTTAGGATTTTGCAAGGCAATGCGGGTAGAGTGAATGCGTTCACGAATCTTACGTTTTAAGTCGTAGGTCGCGGCATTAGTAAAAGTCATAATCGCCATTTTATCGATACTAAGCGGCGTAAGTTCAACTTTTTCCCCGTAATCACCTAACAGTAAGCGCACTACAAGCCCAGTAATCGTATAGGTTTTACCAGTACCTGCTGAGGCTTCAACTAAAGCCGGCCCCATAAATTTAAACTTACTAATTATATCCCCAGTGACCACAGCATCATCCTTAGAGGTCCAAGCGTTAGTTTGTGATAATGTCATCTCTTGTTCCTTATTCCTCTTAGTCCTTAAGCCGAAATTGCAGTTTCATTTTTGCGACTTCTAGTGCTCTTTTTACTAGTGGTTTTGGTTTTACCTTTGGGCGCTTTACTTAACTCCCACATCAGCCCCAAGTTTTGCAACATCTCAAAAGTTGCTCTAAGGATATCGCGGCAGCGCTTGGTGTCGTTTGTATCCATTGAACTTCCATTTGCTTGCAGATCTTCGTATTGTTTACCATCACCGAGAATTTCTTGCGCCTCCAAATCAGGGGAGTTATAGTCCGATTTAGTTACTTGTAAACAATTAAAAAACTCTTTCTTAAAAGTAGACCAAGCCTCAGGAGATGAATCCATAAAGCCATTCTTCCCTTTCGGACGAAAAGCTTTATATTCTTTACAGCGCACCAATAACGGCAGTGGCCATACTCGGCCCACTAAATAAGCGGCCACCATGAGTTGCAACTGCTTAAGTAGCACCTGCGGGGCTTCCTCTTTAACCGTAAATGACAATTCCCTTAAGTATTTTTCTTCCAGCTTTTTTAAAGTAACTTTAAGTGGATCATCAATCATCCCCCGATGGTAGATTTTAACCTTAGAAATAGCATGGTTATTACTTATTGCTAATAACAAAAATTTTAGCGCGGCGCTACACACCAAGCGTAATTCTCGCTCCCCTCCTAACCAAAGATTTAAGCAATTTAAAGTCTCCTCATCTTCATCAAAACACACATCAGTGAGTAAACCGGTAAGGTGAATTTTTAAATTCTGGGATTGCGGGTAAACTTCTCGATGCAACAGTTCGCCCCAATATCCTAAGTTTTCGGATAAAGGTAAAGTTAAATCTATATCGACATTTTCCGTTAAATTTTGGCCCATGAGTTTTTCACGTAAAGCACTCACATTAGTACTGGCATAGATTTTTTCGAGGTAACTGATGTAATCAACCCCACTTTGGTAAGCCGGCAACATCCCTTTTAGCTGGGCGTTGACTAAGCTTTCTTTAAAGTCCTGCGCATTTTTAGTCACCATCTGGACCCTAAAATTAAATTCAACCAAATTTTCGAGAGTAAAATTTTCATACTTAAGAATTGGGTGTTCATGTTCTTTATAGAGCCCTAAAATTTTTTCCCGGAAAAATGGAATCGGCCCTTTGGTATAAAAAGACACGAGATCAGCTACATCGATATTTAATACTCCATTAGCTGACGGCAACATGCGCCCCGAGGTAAATCCATTTAAACCAATACATTGCTTTTCTTTAAACTCTAAACGATCGGCCGGTAGATTTACGGTCGTGGTACGCACCTTTGATTCATCTGCGTTAAGATGCACGTCAAAGCCACGCCAATAAACCTGACACGAGGCTTGCCCGCGGTTATTCGCGGTCCCTGCTTTAAAATTGTCATCATCAAAAACATTTAAGGTCGCAGATTTTACTACCTGAGCTAATACATGTTGTTCCCGTTTTTGCGGTTTCTCCTCTTCATCTCCCGCCCGAACTGTAGTTGCGATGATATAATCGACTAATTCGTTGACGACTACAGATGGATTAAGTTCCGTACCTTTAATTTGGTCACGGGCGCAATACGAAATGTATAACGATTCTTTAGCCGCAGTTAAACCTTCCATAAACATATAGCGGTCATCATCACGGCGGGAACGGTCACCTTTTCTAAAATCTTGGTCAATCGGATCAAAACTCATTGATTCAGTATTACGCGGAAAATCTCCATCGTTTAACCCAACCATAAAGATGTGACGAAATGGAATGGAGCGCATCGGCACAAACGTACAAAAGTTTAAGCTCCCATCCAAAAAATGCGAGAATTCAGATTGCCCCGCAGCTGCGTCTTCAATGAGGTTACGCACTAAAGTTAAAGTGATTGGTGGTTGCGCTTTGGTGTGCTGCATATTGTCGCGTAGGGTTGAAAACGCAAATGCAACTGTGCGTAACACTTCTTGCTCCCCATCGGCAAACTTAAAGAATCTAAACATGATGCTGCGTTGCACGAATTTACGCCAAACTTCTTCCCCTGTAGCCCCCACTAAATTTTGGCTCGAAATATCTTCAAGTTCCGCTCTAAACGTATTTAAATCATCAACAAAGCAACCTAAATGCCCTAATATTTCCGTGCCATGGCTATCGATGCCCGTTAAATAAGGCACAGCTTCATCATTTTCAAGCTTGGGCATTAAAGACCCTAGCAATTCACGTTCCAGCCCTGCATTAATCGTATAAGCAAAATTTTCATCAAGCTTTAAATGCTCATCGGTGCTCATTAAATCCTTAGATTCTAACCCAAAGACCATGTTGCCATTACTAACAAACTTTTTAATAAGTGGTAAGTCTAAAGCAGTAAGTCCATATTGACGCATGATCTGTTCATTACCTAACAAATCAACGAGTTCTAACGCCGTTAATGGCGTGTCATTTAACTTAAGCATCCGACACACAGCTTTTAAACAAGGATTTTCTTCTTTTAAGCTCCGGTCACAAATACGATATCTAAGTTTAGTCACGAAGGTATCGTTCATGGCAAACACGGCCCGGATATAAGGCACATATGATTTTAAATTAGGTACCATCACAACCACGTCACGTGGTGTTAAAGTTGGGTCCGCCATAAATGCGTCTAGCACTGCATCGTAAAGTTCTTGAATTTCTCGAAGTTTGCCGGCGCAACCTACAATTTGCACTGAAGTATCGGTAGGATTTAGGGCGTAGCGTCCAGTTTCGTCTTGCTCGGTTCGGCCATTTAAAATATCAGCTTGTAATCTTTTAAGAAGACTTGGCTCTGGGGTTTTGGGGTCCGTGGCTACACTTGGCACAAAAGCAAAGATTTCATTAACCTGGTCATCACCTTGGCTATACATCTTTTCTGTTAATACTGATAACATGTCACGCCCTTGCTTGCCTAATGACAACAAGAGCGGATGAGCAATTAGATTCTCAAACGAAGCATTAAAACAATCAGCCGTCAATTTGTCGTAATGCATAGTTTTTTCGAGCCAAGAATTTTCATCGGTAGCTGTTTGGCTAAAATCAATCCCTAAAGTTTGATTAGGTTTCATGACCGCGCGTTTAGAAACGATAGCCCGGAGTTTTTTCACCTCAAGGCTAGACGCTAAATCGCCCCAATATTCGCGGCATGGATTACAAAGCATAAAATGCACATTGATGTAATGTCCCAAAGCAATAAGCACATCAAAGGCTGAAGGCGGTAAAGAAGACGCCCCAAAAACGTAGATATCTTGCGGTAAAGCGGTCTTGATACGCTCTAAAGTTTGCGCACTTGGGTTTTTAAGCGTCGTTAAAATTGAAGCAATAGCAGTGGCACGATCCCATTCTTCTTCCCCTTGAGCTGAGTTTTTAATGATATATTCATGCCATAGTCTTGCGATCCAGCGACAATTCTTTACTTTATTAGCCTCAGGATTTGCCCCCAGCCAAGACGAGGTATCACCATTTTTCCAAGCGAGAATCCAATCAGGACGGTAAATTTGGTAGCATTCGTACACGCTCGCTAAACGACTAGCTAAAGCATAACGGCGGGAGGCATAGTCATTTTTCAAATTATCGATAAACGGAAGATTAAGGCCTTGAGTCCGGGCGGAGTTTAAAGAAACTGATGTTTCTAAAGTAGCGTTTAGGCCTGATGGATCGTTTTTATAGGCTTCACTTGCATAAATTGGCGCTAGAGCTTGGTCTAAAGTCCCATTTTTTAATGGTTCCGTTAAGGAATCACCATCAAACGGAGTATAATTATGGCCAGTGATGTAATCTAAGATATCTTTAAAACCAAGATCTTGGTCGAGGCTTTCTTCAGTCGAACCTGGAGTTTTTAAGCTAAAATCACCTTGTTCAAACAATGACAAGATATTTAAAGTCAAAGGACTGCGGTCAAACGGACTACTTTCAGGGAAGTTAGGCATAATGGCACGCCCAGCCTCCCATACAAACTTCCAAATGGTTTGGCTTTCAATACGAGTGGCTATTCCAGTTTCAAGGGCAATAGTTTGCTTTAGGTAAGTAAAGATTTCAGGGCGTTGAACCACAAACTGATGAACCAACAGAGGATCGCCTGATTTATTTCTTGAAATTTGCATCAAGTGAATACAAAGCTCTACTAGCACCTCAAGTTCATTGGAATGATAAACCGTAAACATAAAACCTCCACTTCCACCTATGCGAGTTAGCCACTAATGAACGCTAATTTAAATTATATAATAAAATAATCGCTGTCAATATATTTAGTATGACAAATTTTTAACCACATCAAAACATGACTAAAGTTTTAGCCACAAATAAGAAAACTAGGAAATATTTTTTCCTAAAAACTGTGCCCCCAGTCTCTCTAAAACTTTGGTTCAGCCTCCCTAAAAATTTGGTATAGCCTCTCTAAAAACGTTAAAAGATTTGGTCTTTTAATGCCATTTAGCAAAACCAGAACCAAGCTCCCCCAAATGCGTAAGTCCCATGTAACGCCCTTCTTTTTTCCAAAAACTTGCCCTATTACAAATTTTTTAAATAAAAATATAAAATATTGAACTAATAAATACACACATATCTTAAAAGTTATCCTATAATACAAGCAATAAGAATTAAAAGCCCATCGAGGCTAAAAACACATGGGAGTTTTTTATGAACATGAAAAAACTAAGTGCTGTAGCCACATTTATATGTTGCCTTGCTACCGTTGGATGCACCACTTCTGGACGTCCTGCTTCTGATTACAAAGACTTGCAACTAAACATTAGCTATTCTCAAACCTTTAATTTGGAACCAGCTGATTCTAAACTTGAAAAAATCTACATCATGACTCGTGATTTAAGTGGTCGTAATGCTTCAGACACATTAAAGAGCTACTTAATCTACAACCTTAGAACTAACTCTAAATACATGATTACTGACAATCCAAATGAAGCCGACATTTTAATTTATAGCACCATTGCAAGCATTTCGACCGATGCAAAACAAGGTTATGTTGGCACCGTAGCTGGTGGGGTTGGTGGTTTAGCCGCCGGGGCGGTCATCGGTGAAGCTATAGATAACGATCATTACTCTTATGATCGTTATGGCTACGGCTACCACAGTAGTAATGGTTTAGATATACTCATGCCATTAGTTATGGCAGGCGTTGGGGCTGGGATTGGTTACGCTATAGATAACTCCATGGCTATCCACAACATGACTTTGCGTGAAGATCTTGAAATCCGCCAATGTTTTGGGGGCGAATGCCAAGCATATACCACGCAAATGGTAGTGCGTGGCGACCAACTTGATATGAATGAAGCAGACGCTTTAGGAGCTATCTTAGCTCATAGTGCGCGTGGGATCGCTGAACTAATTAAGCACTAAGCACTAAGCACTAAAAACTTAGGCTAAGCACTTGGCCTTAAGTACTAAGTACCTAAGGCTAAAAAATTAGTTCATTTATCATCGAACCTCCACTCTCCCTAAAGTTTACTATATAAAGAACAAGCTAGGTAAAGAAAGGATCAGAGAGGAGGTTAAAACTAGCCTTAATCTTAATTATTGACTGCATTTGGCGCTTTACTAAAGAGCAAGGCTAGACTCCAACCTAAAATCACTTTACAGCTCCTAAATTTTTTCCCCTGTCACTTAAAACGCCGTCACTTACCATCGTCACCTAAACGCGTCAACAAAAAAAGGATAACTAGAACTCTCTAATTATCCTTTCAAAGTTTTTACTAATAGCTGGGTGTTATCGTTTTAACTAAACGTTTTTAGCTTTACGGTAAGCAATGATATCGAGGATGCTTACTACAGTCATTTGATGCTGTAATGCAAAAGCTACTACTTGAGGTAAACGAGCCATTGAACCATCATCGTTAGTAAGTTCACAAAGCACCCCTGCTGGTGAATAGCCAGCTAAACGTGCTAAGTCGATAGAAGCTTCAGTATGACCATCACGTTCAAGCACCCCACCTTCTCTTGCAGTGAGTGGGAATACGTGACCTGGGTGACTTAAGTCAGAAGCAACTGCATTTGGCGAAATAGCAGCCTTGATAGTGGTTAAACGATCATGTGCGCTAACCCCAGTGGTTACGCCACGAGCAGCTTCAATGGTAATGGTAAAAGCGGTGCCGTATGAGCTAGTGTTGTTAGAAACCATCTGTGGCAATTCTAACTTTTCCATCTTGCTCTTTGGCATACATACACACACGATACCTGAACAATATCTGATCATCATGGCCATTTGTTCTTCGGTCATAGCATCAGCTGCAAAAATGATGTCGCCTTCGTTTTCACGGTTTTCATCATCAACAACTAATACGCCCTTACCTGCTTTTAAAGCAGCTAAAGCAAGTTCAACACGTTCAATCGGATCGGTTGCAAAAATATCTAACAGACTAATTTGACTCACGGTTTTTCTCCACGTAAATAAACGTAAGTCAGGGCTCTGTGAATTGGGTAATTGTTTTTTTGAAGGAACTCCCCAAAAAACGTCAATTCTCTCCTATCCGGACTATACCGTCGGCTCCGGAATTGCACCGGGTCATGCTTAGAAGCTCGCGGGCTATACCGCCGGTGGGGAATTACGCCCCGCCCTGAGAAATGTTTTAATAATTCATCAACAAAAGCCATTATAAACCAACGCCCTTGCGACTCTTGCATTTTACAGCGTGAGGTGAGATTTTTCAAATACTAGCTGCTTTTAGCTCTTAAGCTCGAGCAGAAAAATTTATCCCCTTTCCTCTTCCAAAAATTTTATGTAACTTTAGCGCTATAGCTCTAAAATTCCAAGCGCCAAACAATATGAAACTATTTTGGTTTTCTTAAAAACAAAAGGCCAGGTTCTTTATGAAACCTGACCTTTTTAGCCCTAAAACTTGCTTAAGCTTGCTTAAAGTTACTTACATCTTGAGCTTTGTTAATGAGCTTTGAGTTAAGTTTTATTTACATAGAATTAGAATTACTTAAGTAATGCTTCAACTGCGCTAATATCAGTTGGAGCCCCGTGTAATTCCTGACCATCAATAATGAAGGCCGGAGTACCGGTAACTTCCATCTTTTGAGCATATATTCGAATTTGTCTAATAAGTTCGCCCACTTCTGGTTTTTCAGAAAGCGCTTTAACTTCATCCCACTTAAAACCAAGCTTTTCAACCAAAGCCTGCAGAGTAATTTCATCACTCAAGCGACCTTGTCTAGTCATAAGCTCATTGTGGTATTCAACGTATTTAGCAGGATCCATTTGGTATACAGCTAAACCAATGCGCGCAGCTTTTCCTGAGATTTCTGAAAGAATTGGGAATTCTACGTAAACATATTTGGTCTTTGGATACTTATTTAAAACCTGCATGAATACTGGTTTAGCACGCTTACAGTAACCACAGTTGTAATCAAAGAATTCAACAATAGTATGAGTAGCATCAGCTGGCCCACTAGTTGGGATAGCCCCATTAGCTAAAAGTTCTTTTAACGCATTTGCCTTTTCAGCTTTAGCCTTAGCTACTTCTTGTTGCTTAATCTTTTCCCCGGCCTGCACTAAAACTTCAGGGTGATTAAGAATGTAGTCGTGAACGATCTGTTCAATCTCTTGCTTAGATAATTCTTTGGCTTGAGCAGGAACTGAAGCACTGAAAGTTAAAACTGCACCGGCTACAAGCATAACCCCGGCAGCTAAAGATAGCATACGCAATTTCATAGATGAATATTCCTATTGGCGAAACCTAAGTTCCGGCAAAATAAAACAATTTTTTAACATCAATATGATAACACAGTAAAACGGGGGATTTTATACAAATACAAACAAAGAAGTAGATTTTTGAACAAAGACCACAGGAATGAATGGTGATTAAGGCCTGGTGGCTTGAATTTAGGTTCCAAGCCTAGCTTTTTCTTTATCTAAAGACGCCAGCACATTTCATATTTTGGACGCAAAATGGCTGCGTTGTAATGCGAGGATAACTTAGGTAGGCGAAGTTTTTTACATAAAAATAGGCCACTATAAACATAGCGACCTAATCTTTACTAAACACTCGTGACATCCTCCCCCACCTATAGAGGTGGGGGAGGATGTCACGAGTTCAGTTAAAAGCTTAAGTTTTTTAGTTTTTAAAGCTTTTACGCTTTAAAGTTTTTACCTAATAAACTTTTAACTAACCTAGGAATCTTATGCTTCGTTGTAGATTTCGAGGTTTTCAGTGCTGTCGTTCCAAGCCTTATCAGCTTTAGCATCGTCGTTACGTACGCTATCTAAGAAGCTAAGGTATTCTTCATTGATATCGTCAGTTACGTACTTGCCACTAAATACAGAAGTTTCAAATTGATTGAGTTCTGGATTTTCAAGACGTACAGCCTTTTCTAAGTCTTCAAGAGACTGGTAAATTAAACCGTCTGCTCTAATCATAGTGCAAACTTCATCTACAGTCTTACCGTAAGCAATGAGTTCGTTGCTTGATGGCATATCGATCCCGTAAACATTAGGGTATCTGATTTCAGGAGCTGCTGAAGCAAAGTAAACCTTATCAGCCCCAGCTTCATGAGCCATATCAACGATTTGTCCAGAAGTGGTCCCACGTACGATAGAGTCATCAACAAGCAATACTTTCTTACCCTTAAATTCTGCAGGAATTGGGTTTAACTTATTGCGAACGCTCTTCTTACGTTGTTTCTGGCCAGGCATAATGAAGGTACGGCCGATATAACGGTTCTTCACAAAACCCTGACGGTAAGGCACACCTAAGCAACGGGCAATTTCAACCGCGATGTCGCAACTAGTTTCAGGAATTGGGATTACCACATCAATGTCTAAATCCGGATGTTCACGCTTGATCTTTTCCCCAAGCATGGTCCCCATGTGTACACGAGCAGCGTAAACAGAAACGCCATTCATGATTGAATCTGGACGAGCAAAGTATACGTATTCAAAAATACATGGAGTAAGCACTGGGTTTTCAGCGCAGATAGCACTGTGAAGAACCCCGTTTTCACTGATAAAAATAGCTTCACCAGGAGCAACGTCACGTACAAGCTTAAAGCCAAGAATATCAAGAGCTACGCTTTCAGACGCTACCATATATTCGATCTTGCCTTCTTCGCCTAAACGTTCACCAAGAACTAATGGACGAATCCCATGTGGATCACGGAAAGCCACTAAACCAACCCCAATAATTAATGAAACTACGCCATAAGCCCCACGGATAAGGCTGTTTACGCGACGTACTGCTTCAAAAATATCTTCTGGCGTAATCTTGTCAGAATCGCATTCATCGATTTCATGAGCAAAAATATTGAGTAACACTTCAGAGTCAGAAGTGGTATTTACGTGTCTATGGAATTCGTCACAACGCTGACGAAGTTCACGTACATTGGTTAAGTTACCATTGTGCGCGAGCGCAATCCCATAAGGGCTGTTTACATAAAATGGCTGAGCTTCTGCGGCGGAAGAGGAACCGGCAGTTGGGTAACGAACGTGACCAATACCGATGTTGCCCTTGAGGCGCATCATGTGCTTAGTTTCAAAAACATCCTTCACAAGGCCATTGGCCTTTCTCTGTTTAAAATTACCTTCGTTAATGGTAATAATGCCAGCGGCATCTTGACCGCGGTGCTGAAGTACGGTCAATGCATCATACAGAGACTGATTAACTGGAGAAGTGGCAACAATGCCTACGATTCCGCACATCGTAAATTCCTCAAAATTCCTGGAGACTAATTATGTTCCGCTTAAAGACCTAAGGCCTATAAGCGTTTGCAAAAGATCGGCCTACTCAAAGTTTAATTTTAGTTTTTGTTAAAGATGCTAGAAGTAATTAAATGATTTAATCCTTCAATAAATCTTCAAAATAGTTTCATTATTTCCGAACTAAAAACGCTCCTTAAGGAGGTCGGCTAATCCGCGGCAATTATAGCATAAAGCCTATTAAAATTTTGCACCTGTAAAGTAGAGATTTTTAAGATTTTTTGGCTAAAAACTTAAAATCCCATGTAAAACAGATGACCAAATCAAAAGCTTAGGTTATTCCTGCCTAAAAACAAGGTGGGATTGTATCTAAAAGGACACAATCCCACCAAATCTATTTAACTTATTAAACCAAAGTATTTCAAAAGTTGCACTGAAACACGGTTAAATTCTGGCAAAACTATAGCTTTAGAATACCATTCAGAGGTTTCTATACTCTTAAACAAACCGTAGTGAAGCAACATTTGTATAACTGCACACATGCAAATTACAATCAAAAGACCACGCGCCGCCCCAAAGATCACCCCTAAAATACGGTCTGTACCTGAGAGCCCTGTCTTCTTTAAAATCATGCTAATGATAAGATTTACGACCCCAATAGCCATCAAGGTCCCTATAAATAAGACAAATAAGGCTAAGGCTATTTTCGCCATATCGTTATCAATAAAGGTAAATAACCCAGCTAAATTACCATAAAAGGTGGCTGCCACAAAAAACGCAACTACCCAAGCAACTAAAGAAAGCATTTCCTTCACAAAGCCACGCATTACGCTGATTAAGGCACTAAGTACAATTATCGCGAGAATAACAACATCAATCCACTGCATTATTAAATCCGTTAATTCCTTTAAGTAATAGTTTATGTTTGCTAATAATAGTTTATGTTAGCTTGCATGTTTGGTATAGCTTATTAACTTATTAGTTTGTAAATCTGTTACCTACTTCCGGCAGTCCTAAAAATTCAAGCACATAAGGGTCTTTGATTGCGTCTTTTGGAGTCTCTACCGTGTCCTTCAATGGAAAGACGGTAAACATTTTCCTTATTGGTGCTAAGTGCCAGACGTTCATACAGAGAACTATCATACTGGCGCTTGAGTTCACTCAGGCTCCAATCGTTTTTTACGGACTCAATTTCGTAAAATTGGCGCTCCTCGATATTCTCATTTCGCATCAGTTTCAGATAATGCGACCAACTGAGATAAAACTTTCCGCCTGTATCAACAACAGGGAGATTTTCAAATTAGCTAAACACTGTTTCGCCAATTCGGTCAGCGAAATATACCTTGAAAAACTGACGGATGTTTTTCAAATTGCCCACTGAAAAGCCTTTTCCAAAATTTTTAGTCAGATATTCGGACAGTTCCTGTAAAATTTTCTTGCCGTAAGCCGCACGGTTTTCGCCATGCTGTTCTTCCTCCACAATCATTCTGCCGACTTCATAATAGGCATATACCATAGCGATATTAACGGCAGTCTTGGCATTCTTTCGGGCAGATTCCAAAATTTCAAAAACATTTTGGAGAAACACATTTTCTGTTTTCTGTATTTCGTTTTTATCCATTTTGAAACCTCTTTTTAAAGCTGCCAATTTAATTCGGTTACAAGTGCTGTAATTTTAGAATAGACATAACCGAAATTCGAA
>OIYP01000626.1_pt1 | contig 22198 bp, 16 predicted proteins | sample 1588261 | NCBI WGS metagenome assembly OIYP01 (sample SAMN03283293) | human gut metagenome | biome: human-associated habitat; material: feces | host: Homo sapiens | place: Peru | collected 2012
CTCGGCAGGTAGCAAGAATCCCCTGCCTTTAGGCATGGGGAGTGTCAAAGATAAGGAGGTTTTTTTCTTGAATAGATGTCCAAATTGTCAGAAAGAAATTGATATTGAACATTACAAAAAAAGAGGAAACTGTAAATTCTGTGGATACAAATTAGATTTAGATTCATCGGATGACTCTTCCTCTAAAAGTAAACTTATTCGCACATCGGCAAATAAAATAAAAAACAAAGGTAATATTTCTGAATCTTCAAATAAATCCTCTCAAAAACAGCTTTTAAACGGGAAAACTGTACAAACGGAACAAGAATATATTCCAAATATTGCACCTATCGATTCATCGGATAAATCAATATCTGATGATGTTCAACTGATTTCCCTTTCTCATGGCACCGAAAAAACAGAGACCTTAAAAAATGACATTACAGGTAATAAAACAGATTCATCGGAATCTAAATCCAACTTACTTGCTGAAAATCTATATGAAGATCCTATTTTTCTTAATAACGCAGGACCACTTGATTTTAATGATCCGGAGGAAGAGGATGAGATTGAAACAGATCAGCTTAAAATAACTAATGATTCCCAAATTGATTATAAAACTGATCAGCCATCTGTACCTTCAGATCAGGAAAATAAAGCTATTAAAAAGGTTTGGAAGCCTCTCATTTTTCGATTATTACTGTATATCATAAAAAAATATCATGATTCACGAACGGAACAGTTTGAAAGCGACATGGACTTTCATTTTAATGATGATAAATATTACAATGACAATTTACCACAAGTGTTACCAGGCATAGATACAATTTCAATTACGTCTATTTTAAAAGTTGTTGGCTCTATACTGGCACTCTTACTGTTCATTTTATTTATCATTTATTATGCATAAATCAAAAATTTTTTTAGGAAGGAATTATATGAAGGAAAAATTAACACATAAATATTTGGAAATTGATGAGCCATTAAGAAATTATTTCACAAAAAGATATGCTGAATATCTTATCTTCCTTTTCAGTGGAATTACTTTTTTACTTGTAATGCACATGTTTGCATTTTTGCCTGTTTTTCTTATAATCATGCTAATTTTTATTGGAGGGCTTTCTTATAACTGCGTAAAATGTTTAGATGGAGACATTTTAAAAATTTCTGGTGCAGTAGATGAAATCTATATTCCACGTGCTCGAAAGAAAAAAGCTTTCGATAGAGATTATTTCATGCTGCGGACTACAGATCAAAAATTCATAAGAGTTTACAATATTAAATCATACAAAATAGCCGAAAAAAATGGTGTAACCATATATTTTCCCAGGACCGCTCTGTCCCAAGAAAATAATGACACATACAAGTTACAGCAGTTTCTATATCTAAATATCGATCAGCGCGAAGTTTAGAAAGCAAAAAATAGGCACCAGAAACAATTTCCTTTGTTCTGGTGCCTATTTATTTAACTTTTCAGAATAATAGACTTTTTTATAAAGTTTCAGCCAGAAAACCCATGGTTTTTAGATCGTGGGATGAATGGCGTCAGATATAGAAAATATATATTTACTGAAAATATGATCTTTTGGTAAAATATATACTATAATATATATACAGGACAATTTGCTTTCCGAGTTTTTGAAAGGAGAAAAACTGTATGTATCTTACTATCAAACAACAGGTTAAACGCCTATCTAAAGAAGATTACCTCATCATGAAAGAACTCTGCCATACTGCAAAAAACCTTGCCAATGAAGCAATCTATAATGTGCGTCAGTATTACTTTACAGAAGGCGAGTTCCTTAAATACGAGAAGAATTACACTCTTTTAAAGAATAGTCCTAATTACAAAGCACTTAATTCAAATATGGCGCAGCAGATACTAAAAGAGGTTGATGGTTCGTTTAAGTCATTTTTTGGTCTGCTTAAACTTGCCAAGAAGGGCAAATATGCTTTTAAAGATTGTAAACTGCCACACTATCTTCCAAAAGATGGATATGCAACACTTGTTATCGGTTTTGTAAGACTGAATGGTAATAAGTTAATACTTCCGTACTCAAACAGCTTTAAGAAAACCCATAAGCCTGTTGAGATAACAATCCCACCTGTACTGCTTGATAAAAAGGTTAAGGAAATACGTATCATACCGAAAACGAAAGCAAGGTTCTTTGAGATTCAGTACACATATGAAGCTGAATGTATCCAAAGAAATCTTGATAAAAACAATGCACTTGCTCTTGACTTAGGTATCAACAATCTTGTGACCGCAGTATCAAACAGTGGGAAAACGTTCATCATTGACGGAAGAAAGCTTAAATCCATTAACCAATGGTTTAATAAAGAAAATGCACGTTTGCAATCTATCAAAGATAAACAGAATTTTGGCAGGAAACCTACAAACAGACAAAAAGCGATTGCTCGTGACCGTAACAACAAGGTCAATGATTACATGAGCAAAGTGGCTCGCAAGGTGATAAACTATTGCATCAATAATGATATAGGAATACTCGTTGTCGGTTATAATGAAACATTTCAGCGTGGCAGCCATATGGGTAAGCAGAACAATCAAAATTTTGTAAATATTCCTTATGGTCTGTTACGAAGCAAGTTTGAGTATCTTTGCGAACTGAACGGTATCCTATTTGTGAAACAGGAAGAATCCTATACATCAAAATCCTCATTCTGGGATAAAGATGTCATTCCTGTTTACAACGCCGATAATCCCAAAGAGTATCGGTTTAGTGGAAACAGAATACATCGTGGTCTTTACAAAACATCAGATGGCAGAACATTCAATGCTGATGTCAACGGTGCATTAAATATCCTGCGAAAAAGTAGCGTTGTGGATATGAATATCCTATACGGTAGAGGCGAAGTGGACACGCCTATAAGAATAAGGATTGCCTAATTAAGTTAGGTGGAAACTTAAATATCAAACTTCTTAAATAGAGCCGTTAGGCTCTTAGAAGCCCATTACCTTTAGGTGATGGGTAGTTCACTCTTGAATTTCACGGATATTATCTTTCAGTTCCTTTAATTTCTTCATCGCTGCCGCAATGATCTGTTCTGTTTGTATAACATCCTCCACTTCATAATCAAGAGCATTTATTGACTGCAGCTGATTGTTAATTATTAGCAATACTTTACTTAAATCCTTTTTCTTGATTATTGGCATCTGATCATGTTCTACACCGAATGATTTGTATTCATCTATATTTTTATCTGATTCGTTAACCTCTGTTGTCTTTGTTGTAGTTTTTAAGTTTTCAGCAGGCTTGGTTCCTTTTACAGACAACTCTTTTAACATTGGCTGATTAATTGCCTTTTCAAATTGATCTATACTTTCTAATTTAAATGAAGAAGTTACATTTTTTTCATTATCTATCTCATTTTCTAATTCATTTTCAAAAAGCAATTTTTTATTTCTTTCAAGATTTTCTCTATAAGCCTTCTTCTTCTTAAATAAATCAATAATATCACCTAATTGTTTGGATGACATTTTCCAATTTTCATCTTCTAAATTGGTGTTTTTCTTTATTTCCTCATACAATTCCTTTTGTTCGTCTAATGAAAATGCCTGAACGTTTAATATTGCCAATAATGATGCTGGAAAATTCGGATTAAAACACAATTCCTGTAACTCCGTACTTAGTTTTAAAATTTTCCAATAATTTCTTAAAGTTCCCATCTTTATATTAAAATGTTCACATGTTTTTTCATCAGCATTGTCAGGTCCTTCTTTAGGAATTAAATATTTATCTTTCCAGTAGGCCATGGCTCTTGCTTTTTCAAGATAGCTTTTTTCACGATCGAAAAAGTTTGAATCAACTAATTCACCAGCCTTGTCTGCTTCCAATGTATCTTTCTTTATAATGGAAGGAATCACTTTTAATCCAGCCATAGTTGCTGCCGTAAATCTTCGCTCACCTGATATTATCTCATAACGTCCATCCTCTTTTTCATATAAAGTCAACGGCTTTGATATGTCGTATCCTACTCTTTTAATTTGATTTGCAAGCTGAGGTATGTCTTTAACTTCAAATACTTCTTTATTATCTGGATGAACATCAATTAAATCTATTGGCATGTTCACCAGTGTATTTTTAGGAAACTGTATTTCATCTGATGGTGTCTTACCTCCAAATAATGCAGCCTGTCTCTCTTCTTGCAATTTTTTTTGATTTTCTTTATTTATGCTTCCCTGTTTCCCAAAAGCCATTACAAAATGCCCCTTTCAAATAACTCTTCAATCATTCTTCTCATTGCCATTTCAGCATTCAATCTTGAATTTTCTTCTCTCTTGGATTTGGTTTCTAACAGCTGTATTGGCTTATTCTGTTCAGCGCACTCTTTAAAACGTGTAGTATGGGGAATTATAGATTTTAGTTTTATCTGTGAAAAAACCTCATGACTGTCTATGAATTCTTTGGTTTTATCTGAAATTTTTGTTCTTTCCATATTATTCAATATCAAAGCATCCACATGAGTTGCCTTGTCCTCAGCCATACTCTTTGCCTGCGTCCACAACTCTAGGAAAACATCCGCACCACGAGCAGAATTACAATCAGGATCTGTTACTAAAATAATATGATCGGATATATGTAACGCATTTTGTGTGCATAGTCCCATACTTGGTGGCGTGTCGAATATAATGTAATCATAATAATTAAAGAAAACGGCATTCTTTTCAATATAATTCCTTAGAAGCTGTTCTCTCATATATACGCTAATCAATTTCCATTCAGTGCCGTTTAAATACATTGTAGATGGAATAACATCCAAATTCTGTAATTCCGGAATCGGGTTTAACATAACAATGGATTGTGGGTCTACATTGCTATCATCAAATAAATCTGCAACAGAAGCTGCATCTTTATCAAAAATATCAAACCCACAGTTTGCACTTAAATTACACTGCTGATCAAGGTCAACGGCCAGTACTTTATATTTTTCCGCAAGAATTCCTGCCATATTAAAGCACACCGTTGTTTTACCTGCACCACCTTTCATAGTGGCTACTGTAATAATCTTTGCCTTTATATTATTCATTTTTTCCTCCATACAATCGTACTATCATTATATTAATTTTTTTAAAAACTGTAAAGTGCTTTTAAAACGATAAACAGTACCTAAAATTATATATCGTGCAAATCATACTTCTTATACCACGATATATATATGTGTGTACCAAATCATACTTTTTTAATACTTACGATGTAGAATAATGCACTTTTAATTAAAAAAACGTTACTTAAGAATATTTATATCGTGTGTACTTTGCTTTTTATAACACGATAACCATATATATATGTCAAATTTTACTTTTTATTGTACGCAATATAAAAATAACGTACTTTTATTGACAACAACGATCCAAAATGGTATATATATGGTATATTATACTTTTAAAGTAAACTTGGAGGTAAATCAAATGGGAAAGAAAATAATCAACTTAGGACTCGATATCGGAAACTATGATGTCAAAACCGTCAATACATCTACGCCATCAGGTTTTAACGTATTTACAACTAAACCTTACGGTGTCTCAGAATATTTGCTGTATGAGGGAAAATATTATATTCCTTCTATGGATAGATTTGCTTACGTGCAGGATAAAACTAAAAATGAAAATGCATTTGTCATGTCTTTGTTCGGTATTTCTAAAGAATTGATTGCAAGAGCAAAAAAGAAAGCTGAGCGCCAGCAAAAAAAAGCTGAAGAAACATCATCTTATCTGCCAAATGTAATTAATGTTCAGGATGCCCTTAACGAAACATGCACTTTAAATTTAGGAGTTGGTGTGCCTCCAACACACTATGCAACATTAGCACAAAAAACTATTGACTATTATAAAGAACATTTCTCTGGACCTGTTGTATGTGAATTTAATGGATATATGATAGAAATTCAAGTTAATTTCTGTCAATGTTATCCACAGGATATAGCAGCCGTTTGCGGATATGTTCCCAAAAAGAAAGATGATTCCGTCATTAATTTTAGCAGTTACTACGCCATTGATATCGGTGGATGGACAGTGGATGTAATAACATTTATCAATAACGAGCTTGACAATACGAAATGTGATTCCAAGCCGCTTGGTATTCTTCCGATGTATGAATCAATCATTAAACATGTGGAAGAAGAAACTGGTAAACGAATTACAAAAGATATTATCGGAAGTATCTTGGCTGGTAAGCCGACATTAGTTCCGGAAGGTATTAAAGATTTCATCCTCAATGATGTTAAAAATCACATTCGTTTAATTTTAGGAGAACTGGCTCAGTTTGGTCTTAGTTTTGATCTTTATCCTACACTCTTTATTGGTGGAGGTTCCCTTCTCTTTCGTAAATATATTGACGAAGTTAAAGATGAATTCGGCTTAATAAAATATGAATTCATTGAAAACCCAAATGCCAATGCACTTGGATATGAAAAATTGATCAGACAGACAAATAACAATTAATGCATTGGGAAGGAGGTGGCAGCAATTATGCTGCCTAATTACTTATATGAAAAAACATGACTACGTGCGATCTAATCTAACATATTGGTTAGATGATAAAACACAATCGCAAGTTTATAATTTTTTACAAAAAATACCTCGCAAACAAGCTGTTTTTGTAAGCCTTCTTGTCCATAAATATTTATCTGAAAACTATGACGGACAGCTTGAAGATATAACCGCTAAAGATGCCGACTGGATATATAAATGGTTACTTCTAAAACAACATGCAGATGATATGGGACTTGATATTACACCGTATAAACATATTTTTAAGAAAATTGTTGAATTGCAGCCTGAAGCATCGATTGAAACAATATGGAATATTTACACAACAATAGCTGCAGTAAGCGATGAAGACAAACATACTTCGTCTTCTCTCCCAAATGAATTCAAGATCGATTCCGCTTTGACTGACTCAGAATCTTCTATGTCCAATGATTCTGATAGTGCTCCGGTTCCACCATCAGGACCATCAGTCTCCTATGCAAATAGTTTGGACTTATCAAATGAAAATGTGTCAGCTGATCCAAAAGACATTACAGAAACATTATCCAACACCGCCTCTAATGAAAGCGAAAATAATACTGATACGGATAACGAAAATATAGACTATAAGAAAAGTGATACAGATGATGAAAGCAATGACGATGATGACGATGATGATGATGTACTTAACATAAATGCAGTAAAAGCTCTTTCAGGTTTCAAAATGCCTGGATAGATATATTTTATTCATTGACACAAAATGTATACTATGGTATATTATACATAACAAAACCACTAAAAAACGAGCATTCTATGCTCGTTTTTTTTATAACCTTTAGGAGGTAACTATGCTTATTATGGTTATTCGTAACAAAACACCAACTTATCTTTTTTATTAATGTATTCTGAAAAAAGAAAGGAGCTCAGATTTGATTCTGAAAAAAATGAACACGCAAATTAAGAAAAAATATATTTATTTGACATACATGTTGTTTGCCGTTATATCTTCTGCAGTTATTTTTCCAGTATCTGTTTTTTGTGACAATCTTACTGACACAGACTCATCAGGAATAGTCCAGCTTTTTGCAGATATTTATACAAAATGGTTTTGGGTCCCTTTAATTGTAATAGCTATTATATGGGGCTTCTCACAAAACGACCAGGCAAAAGAGAAATATAAAAAATCTATGATTGTGCTGATAGTAGTCTACGTTATTGCAAGCAAGTGGAGTACATTTAAAGCAACGATTGAGCTTATATCATCCAAATTTGGCGAAGCCGCTATCATCCTTCCGTCTTTGCATGTTCAGGAAGCTGGAATTACTTCCATTGTATTTTCATCTCCTTTACAGCATATTCCGTTTTTGTTTTCATGAAATTACAAAGGGACCAATTTTTATAACTTCAACATGTAGTGTCAACTATGATGCACCTGCAGTCTTTGTAGGTGCATTTTCCAAATTATAATAAGATTTAAGGAGGAATCTGTTTGAATAATATTGTATATAATGCCTTTACTTCTTTATGCAAGCTGGCTCAAATCGTGCTATGCTTGGCTCTTCAATGGCTTACTTCAGAAATAAGAGGCAATTCATTTGTCCCTATTAAAGAAGTTTTTGTAAGTAGTGAATTTGGCTTTTTATCAGAAGAGCTATTTGATAAAATTCAAATCACTTTTATGATTTTATCCGCTGGATTAATCATATTGTTTTTTATCATTCATATCACAACTTACTGGAAATATATATTTACAGATGCAAAAGAAACTTTTTTGGAAACTTTACTAAGACCTGCTTTTGCTTTTATAGGATTACGGTTCATTGTTCCTGTATTTGATATGCTCTTAACCTGGAGTGAATCTCATTATAAAGATCTGTTTATTGATAAAAATATTATTTCAGATCTTACGGTATCTTTAGAAACAATAAAAAACATTTTTAATCCTGACAATGGCATCAAAATTTTAAGTGATGACGCAATAACAAATTTTCTTGCTTCTGCTGAAACTTTGGATAATGGTTTTTATGTATTACAGATATTGTTGCAAATCATTTTTTTCGCAATAGTATTTTATAATTTTGTAAAACTTGTAGTTGAACTTATAAAAAGATACATTTTTTCTTCTTTTATGTACCTATGTTCCCCAATATTCGTATCTTTCTTTACGACTGCCGAATCTCAAAATGTTTTAGCTACATATTTTAAAGTATTTGGAGTTAATATAGCTGTTATATATTTGACTAAATTCTGGATTCAATTAAGTTTATACGTTATGGCTACCAAAAACTGCAACTTTACAAATATGTGTATTATGATTGCTATTATCCAAATAGGTGTAAAATTAGAATCTCATTTGAAAGACTTTGGCTTGTCAACTGCAAACATGGGCGTATCACTCATGGATAACATTGCTTCTACTGGAGCCGTTATAACGCTGGCATCTAAAAATATAGCCTCTTCCGCCGGAAAATCACTTGTGAATATTGGGGGATTAACAGGAAATATGGGACTTTCAACACTTGGCTCTGCATTAAGTGGTCAATCTATAAATCCTTCTAATGTAGCAAAATCAATGAACGAGAGTGCCGGTGCAAATGTACGTGAAATGTTTGGAACAAATTCTACTTCAAGTAATTTTACGAAATCTCAGGGAAAATCCATGGAATCTGCAATCAAGAATGATGGATTATTTAGAAATCAAACGTTGCAAGGAACCCTTGCACACTTAAATCCATCTGGTCAGCAGGAAGCACTCCAACATGTATTTAACACATCCTTTAACCCATTTTCAAATAAACTTTCAGAATTGGGTAATACAGTTACACCTGTTGGATATTCACAGAACGACGGCTTTGCTTTTAGCTGTAAATCCGGTATGAACAATATCACCCGTCAAGGAACTATTAACGACACTCCAAAACGCGGAAATGGTGTTGTTTCTATGCCATTCCAATTATCAAATGGGAAAATGGCATATGCCAATTTTGAACCAATGACTATGAATGCAATACATAACAGCGGTGTTGATGCATTTTATAACAATGCTAACGAATTGCTGGGAAGAGATAATTTAACATCCATGGAACTTGATACCGGCATAAAAATGGATCAATTTGCATTTGGTGGTGATACTAATGCTTCGCATTATGCTGCTGTACCTAATAACACCGGTGGATTGGATGTACGCTATAACGCGGATGGAATTAATGCCATGAATCTTGATACTTCTCCTATTGTCGGCGCTATAACTCAAAATGGACAAAACCTAAAAGTTTCCGATTACAAATGGGGCTCATCTGGAAAATCTCCTGAACAGGAAATCAGCGATACTTTTTCTAACGGTGCCTGGTCAAATATAGGTTTATCTAATGTTAAACCTCAAGATGTGAAACTTGATAATTCAACTGGCATGGTTCAGTTTTCTGCGATTGACAAAGCAAGTGGTAAACTAAACAGTTACACTGCTTTTCCATCTGTTTCTATCCAAAATAAGGTTACTTCAAATAATACTGTAACTGATTCAACATTAGGATCTTATACTTTTATTAAGGCTCCACATGTTTCTGAGAATAATCGTAAATAGATATTATCCTAAAATACAACTACCCTAGTAGCTTTTTTCTAGGGTAGTATTTGTTACATTACACTTTTTATTTGTATCTCATTTTTGTATAAAATAGTATATGTATATATATATCAATGTATAATTTGTCTACAATTCAACAATTAAATAAACGAATAATCATTAAAGTATGCTGATTGCTTGTTAATCAAAAGAAAGGAGAACTGGATAAAAGGATATGTTAGTGTTATTTCAATTTACATATCTTTCTCTTCTATGTAAACGTTATTTATATTGAGGGAATCCTACTTAAATTCATGAATGATAATAATCCTAACGAAAAAAATGAAAATATGAGAAACAGTTCAATACCCAATTCCGGAAATAAGTTATTAAAAAATCTTCATGCCAAAGGCAAAGGTCCAGAAACTGGTTTTTCTGCAGGTGCCGGGGCTTCTGCAGCCAGCTCATCTGCAGCCGGAACAACAGGTGCTTCCACTGTAACAGCAACGGCCACGGCAACCGGCGCTGTTGGTTCTACTGGAGCTGGTGTTGCGTTTATAATCTTATTGCCTATAATTATTGGAATATTTTTTACCTTGTCTGTTACTATCATATCCGAATATCTGACACCTGAAAATGTAAGTAAAGCAGCTGTAGAATATGAAAAAAACAAATTTACATTTGAAAGTATATCGGATTTTTTCAGCAGTCTTTTTCATCTTGAAAAAGATATTGATAAAATAGAAGTATCAGATGATGAGTATGATAAAAATAACGAATATGATGTTGGTTTAGTAGAAAATCTTAATGCAATAAACACAGCCTTAAACTATAGTTACAATAAATATATGAGCGATTATATAAAATCTTACTGTTCAACCAACGACTATGATTTTTCTTCTGTCTCTGACATCATACAAAAAAAATATCCGAATGGTTGGAAAGATATTTATTCAAATATAAATTATGGAGAACTTATAGTATATCTTTCACTGGGATATAAAACTAGTGCATACGGAGAAGGACTGGAATTAGGTGATCCAAAAGTAATATTCAAAACAATTTCATCAAAAGATCATGTTTCTTATTTTTTTGGATTAAATGTCTCTACAGAAATAATAGATACAAATACACAAGCTGACTCTAAATCCCAGAAAACAATAGATACTGAAACTACAACAGATGCAAATAGATCTCAGTTGTTACAGAATATATCTGATCCTACAGCACAAAAGAATTTAACCGACACAGATATGTCAAACGAAACTGAGACTGTTAATACAAAAAAAGTTGTTATTAAAGATGTGGAGATTCTTCCGTTTTGTCAAAAGAACATTTTTAATTTGCTTAAAATAGATATGAATTCCGAATATGATTCTAACATCACTTTTTATGATATATCTGACAGCAAGTTATTACAGGTAAATGCAATTTGTGAAGACACCACTGGCTCATATAGAACAATTTATTATACATTAGGACTAGATAACCCTAAAGCACAATATGATTATTCCTTTTCTCCTTCAAAAGACTCTGATCTGTTTAATCAAGTTACAGTTGAAAGTGTAGCGGGGGAAAATTCTAAAATAGTATGGCATTACCTTAAAACACAAGGTCACTTTACCGATGAAGGTGCTTCTGGAATTATGGGTAATCTTATGGCTGAGCATGGATTTCAAACTTCAATGCAGGGAGAGGGAGGTTCAGTAGGTATCGCTCAATGGACCGGTAATAGAAGAGAGTCACTAATTCTTTTTGCACAAAGGAACAATGCAGAAGTAACAGATATTAATATACAGGCTGCATTTTTAACCCAGGAATTACAAAGTAGCAAATACGATTGCATAAGAAATGCAAATGACATAATTGATGCCGCTGATTATGCTGCATTTTATTACGAAGCGTGTTCAAGATACCCTAGTTATGAAGCTTACCTTGCTGGTAAATATGCTGGTAAAATAGATTGGCATCGATATTTTTTTTCAGATAGAATGAATACATATATTTTAGATTTAGATAAAAGACGAAATTATTCTACAACCTTTTATAATCTTTATAAAGGCACAGAATAAACACTCCGATTTGTCAGAGTATACTTTTTATACAAAGATATTTATATATGTATCCATAATTATACCTATAAAAATTGAACAAATTTTTTTTCAATATGGTATTCTATAATTAAACGAAATATTTAAAACGATACGGAAAGGAGAATGGATTCAATAAACAGATCCAATTAGATTTATGAAAAAAATATTATTGTTTAGTATTACGTTATGTTTGACATGCACATTAAGTGCATGTTCTAATTCTTCTAGTAAGGCAAACAAAGCAAGTAACCAAACGGAAGATATTTATGAAACAAGCAGCCAGACAAATGATTACTCATCCGATACCTTAAGTCACATCGAAGTATTACAAAGTGATGGCCCTGGCAAAGAATTTTTAAATGTTCCTTTATATTATAATGAAGACTATCCTGCCATTCAAAAAGAATATCAATCAACATCAGCAATGTCTTTGCTAACATGTTTGAGTATGATAAACAGCTATTATTCTTCAAGTTATGTCACTCCAGCCGAATATAGCACAGCTCACGAAAGCATTCTTTCTGCAACTGTTGATCAAAACATATCGGATATGGCAAAATCAGTCAATATGACTGTAGATAAATATAATTTTGATACAGAAAAACTAAGCGATTTACTTGTAACTGATCGAAAATTAGTTTTGCTCTATATCCCTCATTCAAGCAAGTTTGGTAGCTATTCTTCCTTTTTGATATTAACTGGAGCTGATGCAGGCGACATTTTTGTTCGTGATCCAAACAGTAATAATTCGAATTTATATCGCCCACTTACAGAACCTTCCTGCGATTACTTTACATTATGTGAACAAGCATCATCCTCTTCATTTATGTATGTATTCAACGATATACCAACGAAATGATTTGCAGTACCAAATTATATTATTATTTCTACAGAAAGGAGAGTGGCAGCTTACATATTTATCCTAGTTACTATAATGTATCTGCCTAATTTTTTATGAAAATCAAATTTAAGAAAAGCTCTATCTGCATATTAGTATTTATCATTATAATATTAATAATTGCTGTTTTTACAAATATATCTTCTACCGTTTCTTCAAATACTTCAGATTCCTTTTACAGTGATGATTCTACAACAGAAATCACATCTGACATTTCAACTAAGCAAACAAACACTTCATATGGATGTTTAGATAAAGATTATTGCTATATTACAAATCCGTTTAGACTTGCTTCGATTGATTTTTTGGCAGTCGGTCTTACAGCATATGGTGATTACGTTAACGAAGTTGCGCAATCACTTGGCTATACAAACACGCAACTTGAAATTACAGAAGTTTCAGAAAAAAGCAGCCATATAATTGTAAAAATGCAAATCATAAATACTGATTCATATATTACAGTTACATATGATAATTTAACAAACGAATTCTCCTATGAGGCAACGTGATCTGTTTAACATGCCGTAATCAAGGAACTCTTATATCCGTAGGATTAAGGGTTCCTTTTTTCTGATATAATCCTTCATGATTTCAAGCGGTTTATATTGGTATATTATAATATTTTATTTACTTTTTTATGGTGCTTTGCTATAATATAATTAACCATCAAAAAAACACCATTAAAAAAAACCAGGACTAAGTCCTGGTTTTTTTGTTTTAGAAAGGAGGTATAAATTTGAATAATGATGAAGAAAAAGATCCTAATTTATGGTTTCTAAACAAGAATGTGATTTCTAAAGGCAAAACATTTGGCATACCAAACCGTAACATTTTTGAAGCAGTATTTTTTACCTCACTAACAGAGTATTGCATTGTAAGTATAAACTTCACAAAAGTAGCGTTTGTATCATGTACGGTTATCATATGTCCGATTGTATTTGGCTTATTTCTTCGCGGACTAAAGAATCGGTCCGTTTTGCAGATTTTATTTTCAAGTATTAAATTTCATTTTAATCGAAGAGAACTGCATTTAAGAAGTCCAGAATATGTTAAAAAGGAGAATCAATATGCAAATGAAGAAACCATCAACGAATCCTTCTTTGAGTCAATTTGGAGACACATTCAGAAATGGCTCAGAAGTTTTATCGAAAAGTACAGCGACAGTGAAGAAACTGATAGCAAATAACTTAAAACATCATCTTTTAGAAAATGATTCAAAAAATAATCACACAAATAAAAATCATCAAAGCTTTTCTTTTTATGAAGGAGCATCCCAGGACTTTATCCCAATAAAAAATATTCAGGATGAAATGATTATTACAAAGGATGGTCGCTATCTATCTGTTATAGAAATTCTGCCTATTAATTTTTTTCAAAAAAGTAAAGACAGAAAAGCATCCATAGCCCGCTCATTTTCAGAAATATTTCAAAACAAATATGTCCGCTGGCAGCTGAAAATACTTCGTGATTCTGGTGATTCCTTTGAGACAATAAATAATATAAAGAAAAATTGTCCAAAGCAAATCAATCCATCTGTTAAGGATTCACTAAACAATTATTGTATGTATTTACATCAGCTGGCTGCCAAGGGTTCTATTGTTGAACGCTTTTTTTTCATTTGGGAATACTCAGGTCTTGATGGCGTTAAAAGCCGCGAAGAAAACGAAATAGCACAGGCTATGAGAATTGAAAAAGCCAGTATTATTCAGTCACTCCATGATTGTGGAAACGTATGTTTGTCTCACAAAGATGAAAATTTGTTCATCTCAGAATTTCTTTATATGTATTTTAATCGAAATACCAGAAAAAAAGAATCTATTTATGAACGCTATTCTCGGATTAGTGAAGATTTCCGGAAATTCAAACTAATGACCGGAATTGAAAAAGAACTTACCTATTCAGATTTAATCGCACCCAAAGGACTATATTTTATCAACAAAAATTATGTTATGGAGGATGGTCTATATTACGGGTACGTAGGATTTTCAAGCAATTCCTGGCCAACAGGAGTTTATACTGGTTGGTTAAATCGTTTTAATTATGGTGCTGACGTAGACATGGATATCATTGGTAAATTTGCACCTCCAAATATTTCTATGGCACTTCTTACTCAATATCAAAATGCAACGCATGCAGATGTTTCTGCATTATATAGAAAAGGACGGACTGAAAAGGCTGATTTAAAACTAGCCAAATACCAAAATGTAAAAGATGTTATTGATAATATGAATGCAGGTGCAGATATTTACGATGTATGCATAATACTAACAGTTCGTGCAACATCACCAAATGAATTACATTCACATATATGTGAAATATGCCATGATTTAAAACGAAAATGTCATATTCAACCAGATAGCTGTTATCTGTGTTGCGAAGACTATTTTAGGCTTTGCATGCCTTTTTTATATACTTCACCAACTTTCAGCAGACTTAAACATAACGTTTTGTCAACAAAATTAGGATGTTTTTATCCTTTTACTTCATTAACAATTAACGATCCAAATGGTTTTGTACTTGGAGTTACAGAAGCAAATCAAACATTGTCTCCTGACAATTTCAATACAAACTATTATGTAAATGCAAATATGCTGATTCTTGGTACTTCCGGAGCCGGAAAGACATACACAGAAGAGATAATTGGACACAGAGCTTTTCTTAATGGAAAACGATGCTTTTATATCATTCCTAAAAAAGGATATCAGTATAAGCGCGGCTGTTCTATTGTAGATGGTTTATATGTTCAATTAGTTCCTGGTTCAAAACATTGTATTAATCTCATGGAAATTCGTCCAGAAGGAAAGATTGATTTATCACAAATTGATGATGATACCATTGTCCTTAATGAAAGCCTTCTTGCAAAAAAAATAACAAACATTTTGCTATGGATCAATGTGCAACTTGATACACCTATGACATCATCTGTTTACGCGCAGCTTAATAAGATTTTAATATCGCTTTATGCATCATTTGGCATAACGGATAATAATGACTCTATATTTGCTGACGTAAATAAAACATCTCTAAAAAAGATGCCTATTTTGTCTGATTTTTATGCAGCTATTCCTAATGAACCATTATATGAAAACATCAAACTTGTTCTTGATACATGGATAAGCGGATCCTGTAAAAATATGAATGGTCAAACGAATGTTGATTTAAATAATCCATATATTGTCTTTGACTGTGATGAAGATATTATAGGTGACAGACTTTTACCGGCATTTTTACTGATTGCATTTGAAATGGTTTATAGCGTTGTTAAATCATCAACCACTACTAGAGACATTATTTTCTTGGATGAAGTGTGGAAGATGATGACTAATTTGGAGTGTGCAAAATTAGTCTATAACATGATCAAAATCATACGTGGATATTTAGGTAGTGCTATTTTAGCCACACAGGAAATGAATGACTTTTTACGTGGAATGCAGGAATATGGGGAATCTGTTCTCAACAATACTGCCTTGGTTATTCTTCTAAGAATGAATGAGAATGATCTTAACAGGGTTGCTGGAACCTATAAATTATCATCTGATGAATGTGAAAAAATTTTAAAGTTCCGGCATGGAGATGCATTAGTTGTTTCAAATGGTGACAAAATCAAGGCTCATATTATTCCATCTAAAAGAGAGGACGATGCTTTCAAAGATGACACAGTCGTTGCATAATGAACCAGTTTACCAATTTTTTGCATATTATGAAGAAAATGTACGTTTTATTTCTTTATAAATACATATTAATTTTTGCATCGTAACATTTAATCACATAAAAAACACGTTAGCATTTCAAGAATGTACACAATATATATACATATACACGATACTCACATATTAACGTACCTAATTGTGTTTAAAAAGCACGTTAGCATTTTAAGAAAGTACGCAATATATGCGTAAGTGTACGATAATCACATGTTAACGTGTTTAATTGTGTTAGTAAAAGCACGTTAGCACTGTAAAAAAGTACACAAATAAATAAAAATACACAATAATTTGCAGCTAACATATTTAAATCATTATTTGTTTAACGTGAAAGGAGAAAACAATGTCACAATACACTTTATCAAAAGAGGAACAGGATCTTATAAATATCATTTCTCATATTGGATGTCTTACAACATACCAATGTCACTATATTCTTGACAAATTCATGAAATGTTCACTTGCTCAGGAAAACAGAATCCTTCAAAATCTTTCCACACGACAGTACATAACCATTAGTAATAATAAGAATTTTATTACTGCAGGCGATCGAAAAACAAAATACGGCGAGAAAATTGACTTAAAAAAAATCCGTGCGTTTCAGCTTTGTTTAGATCTTATGGATTCTTTTGAAAACCTAAAGTATTCGCACATACCTGACAACAATATGGATCTTACTTTTCTTGCCAATGGAAAAATATATTATGTTATGAATGTTTCTATGGCAGAGACTTTTAAGATCAATTTTGCTCAGCAGTTGTATGACAAAGAAGTCTCTTCACACATATCAAAAAAAGGAGTTCCTGTCCCTTACATTACTATTTTTCTTTTCTCATCAACAGAAAATGAAGATGATATTTTGGAATATTTTAATTCCGAAAACATCAGAATTCCTTGCTTGGTTGTCATTTCAAAGTCTGATGGAATACAGGATAAACTTGTTTATGATCTGTATGAATTAAATGCATAACGTTATTTTTGTAACGGTGCTTTTTATGAAAAATTGTACCTATCAAAAGCACCGTTATTATCCTACTAATAAAAGTGCTTTTGATATTTTAAAAAAAAACAGTAAAAAACACCGTTATTAAATACTCAAATCCTGTAATTTTGGTTTAATCATATTTCTTATTACCGGGGTATAGATGTTGGCGGCTGCAGGTAGTGGCAATCCAAGAACTAAAAACCAATACAGGAACATGACGCGGGTTGCTGTTACAAAATAAGGCAATAATTAAATAAAAGATTATGCACTTTATTTGGATATATGTAAAAACAAGAAAATGAAAGAAAAGAGAAAGGACCGGAAAAAATGGATGCAGTAAATGAAGAATATGGATACAGTCCAGATATTGGAGACGAATATAAGCAACTTATAAAAGAAGGAGACAGACGGAGAAAACGAACAGAAAAAGGGAGACGAAAACGCTATGAACAGGGATATAGGAATACACTTATAAAATTGATGTTAACATCGGGGGGTATCGCGTACAGTGGATTAAAATTTCTGCCGGGTAATAAACGTATGTATCTTCGAAAATTAAAAATACTCGAAAGAGAGGGTGTAGTAGAAATACTAAGAAGAAATAAGAAAGAAATTGCCCGGTTAGTAAATTTCGAAGAGAACTATGAAAAATACATATCACATATGCCAATCGGATATTACGGATATTATCTTCAACATGGAAAGCCAACTCATAAAAATTTAGGATCAAAAGAGAAAAACTGTACAAGGTCAGACAGAGGTATTAAACACTGTGAAATTTATGAAATGATGTACGGAACAGGAATTATAAAAATATTACCAGAAGATAAAACTGAATTATCCAGTACTGAATCTTTAAGATCGAACAGCATCTGCTATTACACGATAAACGAAATGAGAGAGTGCCAGTTGTTCGACTTCCACATCAATAATGAAAAAGATAAACGTACAATCGGAAGTCGAGCTTTTGGTATGCTAATAAGTCCTGGTGGAATCTATGCAGTTTATAATACAGGGAAAGCAGCAATGATATGGCAAAATTCATCCGAAGGACAAATGGCATATTATATGGCACAAATCGTCACGAAAAAATGTGAAGGATCGAGAATAAGCGGAGCAGTAAAAAATTGTATCATTATAGGCTATGATATGAATGTTTTTGAAAACATCTTAAATAATGGACTGGCAATCTATCTAAATACAGATAGCGGATATGACAATATGTATGCCGTTCCATACACAGAAGATGGGTTCAAAATGCTATTGCGAATGACTCAGAGTGAATGGGAAGAAACATTAAATGAAGAGATTTTACCTGACTACGAAAGAAATAAAAAAGGATCCATTGTCTATGACGGCATAAAAGAAAATATAATAGCATTAAATTTCTGCACTGGAAATATTTCAAGACTCAAAAAATTTATAACAGGAGTCCAATGGGTATGCAACACACAGGCTGACCGCCACTATGAAATATTCTGCTATTCATATCAGGAAGAATTTATACGCCATGTTGCTCCAAATCCAATAGAGATTCATGTTGTGGATTAACTTTCAAAGGAGAAATGTAAATGGGAAATACAATAAAGCCAAATTCATTCAAAGAATTTTATGAACAGACATCATTTGGCATAGCAGATAAAACCATAAAAGAACAATGGCACAAAAATAAGAAAATAATAAAGATAGATCTAGCTGTAACCGGAACTTTATCCCTTTTAGCTGCAGGATATGTATACACAATATTCATTGGATTAGAAAAACCCTTTTTTCTTTTGTATCTCGTTTATGGATTGATAAAGGTTCCATGGTTAAGTGTTATACTTCTATTGGTTATGAACAGATTTACCTATAAGTATTTAGCAGCAATACAAAAGACAGCCATAAAAGACAGCGAGCGAAATTACGAATCATCCAAAGACGGTGGCAAAGGTACGGCACATAAAATGACCGAAGAAGAAAAGAAAGAGACCTTAAGTTGTGGAAACTACCTTGAACAGAAAGATAATATATTTGGATGTGAACCAGGTGACATCACAAAACTATATTCTCTGCGAAAAGACTTATACGGTAAAAATGGAAATATGCTTGTTGTCGGAGCACCTGGATGTGGCAAATCAAGATGTGTTGCAATACCAATCATAATGCAAACAGTCCGAAGAGGAGAATCATTAATAGTTACCGATCCAAAAGGAGAACTATATAGAGATACTGCGGCACTTGCTAAAGCAAATGGATACGTAGTTAAAATATTAAATTTCCGTCCGAAAGATACACTTCACACAGATACCTGTAATTTCATGAGTGTACTTGGTGGAAGTGCGTTCAAATCACAGTCTTTTTCCAAAACAGTCATTGATAACACTTCTGACGGAAAGCCAGCAGATTTCTGGACCGAATCTGAGTTTAACCTATATATGGGTGTATGTATTTGGGTAAATAATAACGATTTGGACATTCCAAAAACAATGGGTGGTATATATCAATTTTTATACTCATATACTGTAAACGAATTTGAGGAAGTAATGTCTTCCCTGCCAGACGATCATCCAGCCATGCCTTACTTGAAAACATTTATGAATGGTGACAAGACGGTAAAAGGAAATACATATGCCGGCTTGCAGATTCGATTATCTGCCCTTGCCGATCCTCTCGTTCAAAAAATAGTAGGTGTCGATGATATTGATTTTACACTTCCTGGCAAACAAAAATGCATCTACTATATCAGCTCACCAGATACAGATAAATCACGTTCATATCTTGTTGCTCTGTTTTTCACATTGCTTTACAATGAGTTAATTGATCTTGCTGATGAGCAGGAAAGTGGACATTTACCTATCCGGGTAACAATGTTGTTGGATGAGTTTAAAAACATTGGTGTTATTCCGGCATTTCCTGAAAAACTAAGCACTGTAAGATCAAGATGGATTGATACCATTAGCATTATTCAGGGATTAGAGCAGCTAATGACAATGTATCCAGATAATGAATGGGAAACCATCATGAATGACTGTACAACAAGAATTCTGATAAATACAAATAACAATATTACCGCCGAATATTTTTCAAAACTCAGTGGAGAACAAACAACAGAAGAATATGGAGTAAGATATGAAGAAAATGCTGGTGACCTATTGAAGATTCATCCTACATATACTGTCAGCAAATCTCATGGATCGAGAGTCGTATATACGCCAAATGAAATTCAACAGCTTAACCCAAAGCATCTGCTTGTATTTATTTCACAGGTGCCTGTCGTTGAGTTGGAAAAAATCGACTATACTAATCATCCAATGTGTAAAGAGATGCGAAAATGGGTTCCACGCTTTCATGCTCCGAAATGGATTTTGAAATTACCGGAGAAAGAGCGGCAAAAATATCATGTATATGATGAAATATATAAACATGAATCTATCGACGATATTGAACTCTGTACAGAAGATGATTTCAGAGAACCATGGAATAAAGAAAAAGAAGCGGCACTGCAGAAAAAAATAAGAAAAAATCAAAATAGTCATTCAGAAAAAAATACAAGTGCTGCAAGTGGTAACAGTAAAATCTTAGTTGGATTAGAACGAACTGATACAGTTGAGAAAACAGATTATTTTGCAGATACAGCGAAAAAGCCAACCGATTCAACCGATATTTCTCAAAATAATATCAACCATAAATTTTCTTCTTTTGAAAAACACATATCTAAAACAGATATTCAAAACCCAAAAGCTCTTTCAAAAAATATGGAGTTGACAAAAGATTATGGTGAAGCAGACAATACAGCGGAAATAATTATAAACAAGAGTATTGAAAATACTAAATCATCTATTGAAGAAATAATGTCCTATGACTTCCCGGATATTAATAATAAGCAAAATTGGGAAAACTTTTCAGAAGATACTGATAATAGTAATCAAATTTCATTTACTGAAAATTTGCAAAATGAAACAGACGAATATGAAGATCCAGAACTTGAAGGATTTCAAAATTTCATCTCATCTGTAAATTGTGATTCAGACGAATCAAACTTTCAAGATTTTATAATATCATCAGAAAACGATATATCCGAACCAGATATAAATATTGTTATTCCTGATTTTTCAGACCGGGAATCCGATGATTGACACGTATAAAAAAAGATAGTAATATCAGGTTGGCGGATTATCACATAGTCCAATCACACCAAAAGGTTGCTAATTTATATTGGCAGCCTTTTTCATTTATACATCATAAAGGTACTGCATAAATGACTGCTTTTTATTTGTACATCGTTAAGGTACTGCATAAATGACTACTTTTATTTATACATCATAAAGGTACTGCATAAATGACTGCTTTTATTTGTACATCATAAAGGTACTGCATAAATGACTGCTTTTTACTTGTACATCATAAAGATACTGCATAAATGACTGTTCTCTTATTTGTTCAGTGTTAAAGATACTGCATAAATGACTGTTCTCTTATTTGTTCAGTGTTAAAGATACTGC
>OIYP01000627.1_pt1 | contig 22190 bp, 22 predicted proteins | sample 1588261 | NCBI WGS metagenome assembly OIYP01 (sample SAMN03283293) | human gut metagenome | biome: human-associated habitat; material: feces | host: Homo sapiens | place: Peru | collected 2012
AGCAATTAGAAATATATTCACATCAAAAATTCACTATTTTTTTACTCGTTGAAATGCCGTGATAAATTACACGATTTCTATTGAAATTTCCCGACTTATGTGGTATAATTTACTTTAAATATAAGTATGTCAGGACTACAAAAGGAGCTATATTTTAAATGGCAGAAAAATTTATCCAATTTGCGGTGAGGGACAGCAATGATCTTTACAGGCTGGAGCTTTGCAAGACCTTGCTGCATTTCACCGAATTTGATTTCACATATTTCTGGGAAAGATGCATGGACGCAGGCAGAGCCGCCAAAAAGTCGGGGCATCTCCCTGCAAGCACGGTCTCAAATGCGAAGTCCGTTATTTCTGCTGCCCACCCTTACATTGAAGCCATGATCGGTGCGGATTACTCCGATATCGTTACCGACTGCATCATCGAATACATCTGCCACTCCGAACGCATCAGTCTTGACGAGCTTTGGGTCCGCTGCATTTCCCCCAAGACGAAATACGAAGAAGCCATTTTCAACCGCATCTCCATGTTCAAGTCGGGCAAGGCTTCAAACGGCTGGACGAACATTGTCCGCTTACAGGAATATGCGCAGAACAAGCTCACTTTTATCTATGACACGAACGAGGACAAGACCGTTGACCCTGCGCAGGTCTTAAAGGTGCGAAAGGAATATTTTGACGTTTCCTATTCCGTTGCCGCCAACGAGCTTGGAATGGCCGGTAAAAATCTTCCCTCCGTTTCCGTATGCAACCCCGGTTTAACACCGACTGCCTCTTTTATGAACGCAAAGGTCGCAAAGGCTGTTTACCGCCGCTTCTCCGAGGCATTCAGGCTTGGGGGAGATATGTCCGTTCCCGAGGGCAAAAACTGCGAATACATAAAAGACAAGCTCGCAATGGACGCTTATGATCTCGTCCGTGGAATGAAGCGCCCGGGTGAGCTTGATATGAAATTTGCGCTTGAAGCTATGGAGAACAACCCCGTTGAGGTCTATCTTCCCGACAGCTTCAAGGCAGTGATAGACCTTGAATTTGACCTTATAATGAAAAACGGACTTGCTTTCCGCAGATGTGAAGAATGTGGAAAATTCTTTGTTGCCGATGATGAAAGCTTCCTCTGCAACCGAATAAACAGCTCGGGCATGACCTGCCGACAGCAGGCTGACGCTCTGAGGACTGCCATTGCCGAGGCGGCGGAAACGCTCAAAGCCTCCGAAAAGGCAGAAGCACCCGAGCCGACCGTCCCCGAAGAACCAAAGAAGCCCGAACAGATACCTCCCGAGCTTGAAAAGAGAGGTCAGAAGATATACAATGCGCTTTACAAGCGTGTCGGAAAGGCTATGGACGAAAAGGAGTTCCATGAGTGGAGCAGATACCTTTCCGATATGAAGAAGAACATCAAGGCAGGCGAGGCTACGGCTGACCAGCTCGGCGAGTTCCTCGATTATTCCGACAAGCTTTGCGCAGAGGTCAAAAAAGGCAGAATGACCGCCCAGACGCAGTTCCGCTACCCCGAAGATGTTGAAAAGTCGGAAAAAATGTCGCCGCAGCAAGCCGTTCAGCCTACCGCCGCTACCGATAAAGAATCCGAACCTCTTCCCGAGGTGATAAAGGCGGACGCAAGCTCTGTGCGCATCATAAAACCGTTCAGACCCGAAACCTTTGACAGCCTTGCAGATGCTTTTATGGCAGGAAAATTTGACGAGGACGAGGAAGAACCTCCGAAAAAGCCCGAACCCGAGGTCAGGGAGTATAACTGGACGAGAATGACCCGTGAAGAAGCTTACGGACTGAAAAAAGGCGGTGAGAGCGAATGAATTTCATCAATGAAAGTGCGGCTATAAACGGACTTGCCGATTATATCGTAAAGAGCGGCGTTTGCCTTTATAACTCCGTAAAATACATCTATTCGCTCGCCGAAAATGAGTTTTACAATGTCGATATAAGGGACATACTGAAAATAATCATCAACAATTTCCCCGAAACGGACGGGATACGCTCGCTCGGGCTTCGCATTGACGACTACACCTGCCGTCAGATGCAGAGCGAGGAATACAACAAGGTGCTGCCGCTCATGGTCTACAGCCTTGCGGTGCGCATACCCGTGCTGAAAAACGTCAGAAACGGTGACGACGTTATGACGGACGACCAGCTTTACAGGCTTTACAACGCTGTTATCGACAAGGGTGCGGAGAATTATCGTGAGATAATAACGGAATCGTTCCTCGAAACGAAATATCTCGTGCGAAAGGGGAAAAAGCTTCCGCCTTTCACAGCCGACTGGTTCAAATCGTATATCCTGAGCAGCGTTCCTGCGCTGTCGGTGATAACCAACAAGAATATGTTCCTGCTCGGGTTTGCGGACACGCTTTTTGCTGTCTTTTACACCTGCATGGAGGACGGCTTATCCGAAAAGCTGCTTGAATATGCTGACGAAGCGCAGGCGGTTGACGGGGAATAATTACGGGAGAAGATGACTATGAATAATAAAAAGAAAACTGTTTTTCTCTGCGGCTTTATGGGCTGCGGAAAATCGACCGTCGGAAAGCTGCTCGCGCATAAGCTTGGCTGCGGCTTCACCGATATGGATAATTATATTGTCGAAAAGCAGGGAATGCCCATTCCGCAGATCTTTGCCGAAAAGGGCGAGGATTATTTCCGCGATGCCGAAACGGACGCTGTAAGAGAGCTTTCCGAAAAGGCAGGGGTTATCGCCTGCGGCGGCGGCGCAATGCTTCGCAAGGTCAATGCCGATATCGCAAATTCGGCAGGAACGGTCGTTTTCATCGATGTTCCGTTTGAAAGCTGCTATGCACGTATTTCGGGCGACAAAAACCGTCCTATCGTTGCGAACAACACCAAAGAGGAGCTTAACCTTATCTATGACGGCAGAGCGCCCATTTACAAGGAAAACTCCGCTTTCACCGCAGACGGCAGCGGCACTCCCGAGGAGATCGCCGAAAGGATAATCAAAGCACTGAAAGACTAACCGAGAGGAAATGAATAAATGAACAAAGTCTATGCACTCGGAGTCGATGTCGGCTCTACCACAGTTAAAACCGTAATTCTTGATGAAAACAAGCAGATAATTTACTCAAAATACGAAAGGCATTTTTCCAAGGTAAAGGAAACCGTAAAGTCACAGCTTGAAATTATTGCAAAGGAATATCCCGATGCAAAGTTCAGGCTTTCGATAACGGGTTCGGCAGGTCTTGGACTTGCTACCGCTTCCGAGCTTCCGTTCGTTCAGGAGGTTTTCGGCGCTTTCATCGCAGTTAAGGAAAGCTATCCCGATGCCGATGTTGTTATCGAACTCGGCGGTGAGGACGCAAAAATAATCTTCCTCACGGGCGGCGTTGAGCAGCGAATGAACGGCTCATGCGCAGGCGGCACGGGCGCATTCATCGACCAGATGGCTACGCTCCTCGGCATTACCACGGACGAAATGGATAAGCTTGCGCTCAATGCGGAAAAGGTATATCCTATCGCTTCACGCTGCGGCGTTTTCGCAAAATCCGATATCCAGCCGCTTCTCAATCAGGGCGCACGCCGTGAGGACGTTGCCGCTTCTATCTTCCAGGCAGTTGTTGACCAGACCGTTTCGGGTCTTGCTCAGGGCAGACAGATAAAGGGCAAGATACTTTTCCTCGGCGGTCCGCTTTCGTTCCAGATGGGACTTCGCAAGGCTTTCGTTGATACTCTTCATCTTTCCGAAGAGAACGCTGTATTCCCCGAAAATGCACCCTGCTTTATGGCTTACGGCTGCGCACTTCACGCTAACGAGGTTTCGGACGAATACTCTCTCGATGATGTAATCAATAGGATCGAAAATGCCAAGATGACCGATGATATCATCACGGGCGATCCGCTTTTTGCTTCAAAGGAAGAATACAACGAATTCGTTGAACGCCACAAGAAATGCGACCTCGAATATGAGGATATCAGCACTTACGAGGGCGGCGCTTATCTCGGTATCGACGCAGGCTCAACAACGACAAAGCTTGTGCTTATCACCCCCGAGGGCAGGCTGCTTTATCAGCACTACACCTCCAACAAGGGCAGACCGCTTGACGTTATCACCGATAAATTAAAGGAAATGTATGCTCTTATGGGCGACAGGATAACGATACTTTCCTCCGCCGTTACGGGTTATGGTGAGGATCTCATCAAAGCAGGCGTGGGCGTTGACTTCGGCATCGTTGAAACCGTTGCGCACTATAAAGCAGCTTCATTCTTCAAGCCCGATGTTGACTTTATCATCGACATCGGCGGTCAGGATATCAAGTGCTTCAAGATAAAAAATCACGCTATCGACAGCATTATGCTCAACGAAGCCTGTTCTTCGGGCTGCGGCTCGTTCATTCAGACGTTCGCACTTGCACTCGGATATGATATCGCAGACTTTGCACAGCTTGGACTTTTTGCAAAGCACCCGGTTGACCTCGGCTCACGCTGCACGGTATTTATGAACAGCTCCGTTAAGCAGGCACAGAAGGACGGTGCTTCGGTCGAAGACATCTCCGCAGGTCTTTCCTCGTCAATTATCAAGAACGCTATATACAAGGTTATCCGTGCGAAATCCGCAGACGAACTCGGCGAAAATGTCGTTGTTCAGGGCGGTACTTTCCTCAACGATGCGGTTCTCCGTGCATTTGAAAAGGAACTCGGAAAGAACGTTGTCCGCCCTGCCATCGCAGGACTTATGGGCGCATTCGGCGCGGCTCTTTACGCTAAGGAAAAATGCAAAGAGGCTTCGCATATAATTTCCGCAGAGGCTCTCGAAAACTTTACATACCAGTCAAAGCAGCTCAACTGCGGCGGCTGCGGCTCTCGCTGCGCACTTACAATGATAACATTCAACGACGGAAGAAGATTTATCAGCGGCAACCGCTGTGAAAAGGGCGCAGGAATCAAGCGCACCACCGAGCCGCTCGACCTCTTTGAGTACAAGTACAGACATCTCCTCTCAAAGGCAGACGAAAAGCCGACCGTTACACCTAAGGCAAAGGTAGGAATACCGCTCGCACTCGGACTTTATGAACAGCTCCCGTTCTGGGCAAAGCTTTTCACAGAGCTTGGCTTTGAGGTCGTTATCTCCGAGGAAAGCACAAGAAAGACCTACTATAAGGGTCAGAACACTATCCCGTCCGATACGGTATGCTACCCTGCAAAGCTTGCGCACGGACATATTATCAGTCTGCTCGAAAAGGGTGCTGATTTCATCTTCTACCCCTGCGAAAGCTATAATATCGACGACGGCGAAAGCGATAACCATTATAACTGCCCCGTTGTTGCATACTACCCCGAGCTGCTCCGTGCGAATATCCCAGAGCTTAACGATAAGAATTTCATCTCGCCTTATATCGACATAAACCTCCCGAAGCACTCGGCAGAAGTTCTCTCCGAGGCGCTCAAAGACTACGGCATTACGAAAAAGCAGGCAGCCGCAGCTTATGTTAAGGCTATGGACGCACTCAAACAGTATATGACCGAGATCGAAACCGAGGGCGAGCGAATGATCGCCGAAGCAAGAAAGCAGAATATGCCTATCATCGTAATTGCCGGCAGACCTTACCACCTTGACCCCGAGATAAACCACGGCATACACAAGCTCATCTCCTCGCTTGACCTCGCAGTTATCACCGAGGACAGCATCTTCAAAAAGGGTCACACTCCAAAGCTTGATGTCCTCAACCAGTGGACATACCATTCAAGACTTTACCGTGCAGCGCAGTATGTCACAACGCAGAAGGATATGCAGCTTGTACAGCTTGTATCATTCGGATGCGGCATCGATGCTATCACAACGGACGAGGTAAGAGGAATACTCGAAAGCGGCGGAAAGCTCTACACCCAGCTTAAGATCGATGAAATAAACAACCTTGGTGCGGCAAAGATACGACTTCGCAGCCTTGTTGCGGCTATGGAAGAAAACGACAAGAATTAATTCGGAATGCGGAATTCGGAATGCGGAATTATTTATATTCCGTGAGTTTGCTGCAAAAATCGTAGGGGCGGATTCTATATCTGCCCGTTGCGAAAAACTATATTTCGGGTGAATTTTTCATACAGATATAATAAGACCGCCGACCGTGTAAAAGGGATAACCTTTACGCGGTCGGCGGTTTTTGTTATTCTCAATATCTTCTTATGTCGTAAGAGCCTCCGCCGAGTTCGCAGACTTCGATCCCGCATTTCGGGAGTGCCTTTTTTATTGCCTTGGCGGTCTCGTCGGAAATGCCCGTGAAATCGAGCGTGAGCTTTTTGAGCTTTTTCAGCGTTGAGAGCTTCTGCATATTTTTTATTCCGCAGAATGAACCGTCCGAGATGCTCAGCTCCTTTATATCCATTCCCTCTATCCAGTTCACATTGAATGAGGCGTTATTGTTGTATATCTGCAGGCTTTCAATGTTTTCACAGCCTTTGATGTTTATCATATTCGTGAATTCACTAAGCCATATCGAAACATTTTTCAGGCTCTTATTCCCGAAAAGGCGCACGTCATTGCAGCCCATGATAAAAAGATTTTCAAGGCTTTTCAGATCCTTTATAAAGGACATATCATACGTTCTGCCGTTGTTGATATCCATGAGCCGAAGTGTTTTAAGTCCTGCAAGGTTTCTCATTCCATCAGTGAAAGAGCTTTTTACATAGGAAAGTGAAAGCTCGTCCAACGCAAGGCTTCCGATAAAGGAAAGATCGTCGTCGTTTGAGTCGACGGAAAGACTGCGCAGGCGGTTCATCTTGGTCTTGGCGGCGGCATTGAGGTTGGTCGTGTTTCCCGAGACATCGAGCGTTTCGAGATCGTCAAGCTTTGAAAGGAAAGACATATCCGTTCTTTCCGAGGTGAGGTCAACAGAAAGGGAGCGAAGCTTTTTGAAATTGCCTATCAAAGCAGCATCGTCACCGCCGATGTTTTTCAGCTCCAGCGTTTTCAGCCTTTTTAGCCCTTTTAGCGGAGCGATATCCTTTATCGCAGACGCTCTTACATCAAGATAAAGCTCCGTCACATTTTTCAAGTGGGAGACGGGGTCTATGCTCTCGCAGACCTTATCTGCCCATGTGCTTGTGTAGCGGAATTTTTTCAGCCCCGTGAGCTTTTTCAGGAAGGAAAGATCCTCCGAACCGCTGCACTGGTGCAGACCGAGCCATACAAGATCGTCGAGCTTGCTAAGATAGGATATGTTGCTGACATCTGCCCTTATAACGACAAGGTTCTGCAGTTTCGGGAGCTTCTCCGCAACGGCTTTGATATCGACCGTATTATCCCCGACATAGTAATACTTTTTGAATGACGGGTCATACATTGTATCAAGGAATTCATATTCGCCCTTTTCACCCTTTACAAAGCATATCTGTTTTGCATCGGCGGAAATTTTGTTGCCGTAAAGAACGACCTTTTCCGACTTTTCGGCTTTCGCCGCAAAGCACCCCAGCGGCAGAACAGTTACAGCGATCACAAGCGCACACAGTAAGCACAGAATTTTCTGCATTTTATTACCTCCAAGCAAATTATTATAATAAAATCTTATCATAAACGAAATATTTTGTCAATATTATATAGCAAAAACCGAAAATTTTTATCTCTCTTTGAACGACTCAAAAGCTATAATATCACTCACGGTATTCTCAAACCATTCCTTTTGTGAAACCTTTGTCATAAGGCGGATACGGCTTGTTCCTGCGGCATCGGCGAGGTCTTGACTTTCGCTGTCCAGACATTCTCTTATAACGGGTGCGGCATCGGTGGAGAGGTCATCGGGGAAGCTTGCCATCACGCCGCTTTCGATAAGCTTTGCATCATACCTTGCGATAAGTCCGTCCGCATTGCATAAGCAGAGCAGGAGCGAGGCTATGGTTATTACCGCCGCACCTACGCTTGCCGCACGGAACTTTTTAAAGCGTGAGATAATTATAAGCACGAACACTGCCGCAAGAATGAACATTGCCCACGAGGTATAAACACGCTTTGAGGTCAGTCCGAAGCGGTCGATATAGAGGAACATCTTGCTTTCGGCGGTCGCAATAAGGATAAGCGTGAACACAGAGAGAATGACCGTGACGGTTTTGAGTGCGGTATTTTTCCCGTCCCTGCGGCAGAATGCATTGACGGCGGCAATGACGGCGAGGTTTATAACTGCTACTGTGCAAAGCTCAAAAAATCCTCTCCGTGCATATTCCGATGCGCTGAATTTTTCGGGGAGAACTCCTCCGAATGCGGAAATGAAATAGCCAAGCTGTGAGAAGAAAAACAGCACATATACTATTAAAATAGGAGCTGTGAATGCGCAGACGAGGGCAGGCGGAGCAATGTGCATTTTCCCGTTTTTCGCTTCGTACAAAGCCTCGTCCGTGCGAAGCTTTCCCTTTGAGGAAACTGCGCCAAAAATAACGCCGAACAGCAGGAACGACACGGGCAGACCGACGAGGAAAAGCCAGAACTCGGTAAGGCTTATGCCGTCGAAAATTCGTCCGAGCATATCCTCAAAGCCGCCATCCGCACTCATAAGCAGTGCGCAGACAACGACCGTTATCGGCACGGAAAGCACAAGTCCTATCACTGCATATCCGACATTTTTCACACCGCTCTTTCGGCGTAAGATACCGCAGGCGGCTTTCGGGCAGGCGGTAAAATTGCGTTTAGGTACGCCGAAAACCGCTTCGCAGACGCTGTGGAAAGCACTTTCGCCGAAGCCCTTCCACTCGGGATTGTTCAGTGCGAACGCCCACATCGCATAGTATACAGCCGCAAAGCAGAACGCCAGAAACCGTATCAGTCCGTTTGCGCTCACGCCCGTTCCGAGGGCGAAAACCGCCGTCAGAACGAAGTAAAGCTTTGACGACCTGCTCCCGTCAGCCTTGCGGAGCTTTGCCAATACTGCCGACAAAGCAAGCACTGCGATAAGGAACAGTGCGGCGGCGATACCACAGCTATGCTGTAGAAAAAGCTTTATAAAGGTATATCCCGTGAAAAGAAATATCAGCGCAAAAACGCTCTCGGCGGTCGAACAGAACGGCGGCTTTTCCGCAGGCGGAGTTTCATTTTCGGGGGCGGCGTTTTCGCTCGGCTCGGACTGTTCGGGACACTCGCTCTGCACGATCTCTTCTTCGGGAAGAGTATTTTCAACATTCTCGGAAGAATTTGCGGAAAGCTCATCGGGGGTCATTCTTCATCGCTCCTTTCAAAATCAAGGATATCGCCCGGCTTGCAGTCAAGGATATCGCAGAGCTTGTCGAGGGTGGAAAAGCGTATCGCTTTCGCCTTGCCCGTTTTGAGTATCGAGAGATTAGCAGGGGTAATATCAAGCTTTTCCGCAAGCTCGCCCGAGGAGATCTTGCGCTTCGCCATCATAACATCAAGATTAACTATTATAGCCATTTGAGTCACCTTTCCTTAAAGCTGTGAGGATCATATATAATATCAGACGTGCCGTACAGAATATCGCTGCGATGATATATGCTGTTTCCATGATCAGAAATGCAGTGCCTAACAGCAGCGAATCCAGACCTGCGACATTGCCTATCATCAGACAGATCGGGATCACCAAGAACGGTATAATGACAAACCAGATGAAGAATTCGCCCTTGGAAAATCCGAATTCTATGCCGAGCCTTTCCGCTGCGGCGTATATCACCGAGACCGCCGCAAAGGTCAGCAGGAGCATCATCGGCAGTGCATTTCCACCGTCAGAGGCATAACGCAGACCGCACAGCTTTATCATAATCTCTGCCCACGCAGTTCCGATAATTCCGCAAGCGGCAATGCTTATCAGCGACAGCAGAGGATATTTTGCTTTCATATCGTTCCCTCATTTTCTTCCTGAATTTGAACAGCCTTTTCAAAGACGTTTTTCAGCACACGGATTATAAGTCCGAAAAAAGCCGCCGCTGCCGCAATTACGATGAAAGGATATGCCCAGATGCTGTAAACGGCAAGGACTATTCCGACAAGATAACAGCACCACGAAAGGATCCGGATAAGCTTGACATTTTCCCCGATGAAAACTTTTCCTCGGCTTATGTTGGAGAGGAGCTTATTGAGGAAGAAAAGCGCCGTGAACGCAAGCACTGCGCAGGCATAAAAAGTTATGTAAAATCCCACGGGGTCAAGTCCCATATCCCACACCAAGGCGAGCGGTCCCCACGATGATGAGATAAGTGAGGTCGTAGCGTAAATAACGGCGGCGGCAAATATCACCGCAAGCACCCATACGATGACCCTTGAAAGCGTGAGCGACATTGTATCTGTCCATTTTTTGTTTTTCTTATTGTTCATAATGACCGTTCCTTTCTGTATGCGGGATATCACCCCGAGGTTTTTCCCTTTGACAGTATGATAGCATATTGGATATCATTTGTCAATACCTTTTTATCGATAAACGATAATATTTTCTTGTTTTGCATAAAACCGACATTGAATTTCGGTGCTTTTTGCACAAATATCGAGCTGTACATTTTATCGGACAGCAAAAGCTTGAAAAAAAACGCCTTTTGTGATAGAATAAACACAAAAGGAGAGATCGGAATGGAAAATCAGTTTTACTCAATGCTTTCACGAATGAAGCTTATAAACCGCTGGGGACTTATGCGCAACACAAGAAACGAAAATATCTCCGAACACAGCCTTGAAACGGCAATGATAGCGCACAGCCTTGCGGTCATCGGAAATACCTATTTCGGCAAAAGCTATAACGCCGAAAGATGCGCCCTGCTCGGCGTTTTTCACGATGTTACCGAGATAATAACGGGCGACCTGCCCACTCCCGTGAAGTACGGCAGTCCCGAGATACGCTCCGCCTATAAGCAGGTCGAGGACAATGCGAAAAACCGACTTGTTTCAATGCTCCCCGAGGAGATGCAGGACGAAATTTCGCCGCTTCTGTCCCCCGATGATAACACCTCTGACGAGGAGCGTGAGCTTTGGCGTCTGGTGAAAGCCGCCGACAAGCTCTCGGCGCTGATAAAATGCATAGAGGAGCGTGTGACGGGCAATTCCGACTTCATCAGTGCGGAAAAGACGACACTCCGCTCGATAGAGGAAATGGCAATGCCCGAGGCTGATTATTTCGTCAAGAATTTTCTCCCGAGCTATGGCAAGACGCTGGATGAACAAGCCTAAATCAATTCGTAATGCGTAATGCGTAATGCGTAATTTTTTAGAGCATCACAATTTTGTGATGCTCTTGCTTTTTGTTTACATATATGGTATATTATGTATAAACAGTATAGGAAAAATATGTGGGAACGTGATAATTATGTTGAGCTTTTATCTTACACTCATAGATGAGCCGAGCGATAAGGAAAAATTTACAGAGATATATGAGCATTACAAAGGCATGATGATGCAAAAGGCAATGTCGATCTTACATAGTTCCGCACTCGCCGAAGAGGCTGTTCAGGAGAGCTTTGTAAAGATAGCAAAAAATATTTTTAAAATTTCTTCTCCGATTTGTAGCAAAACGGCTTCTTTCATCGTTATTATAGTTAGGAACACTTCTTATGATATTCTGCGCAGGGAAAAACCCGATAGAAATGTTTCGCTTGACGAAGAGATATCCGCAGAAAATATTGAAATGCCCGATATCAATGAAGTCCTTTCGACCGTTGGGATAAACTTTATTCTGGAAGTTATCAACGGAATGGACGACAAATACCGTGACGCATTATCGCTCAAATATCTGTACGGATACAGCAATAACGAGATCGCCAAGCTGCTCGGAATTACCGAGGATAATGCCAGAATGCGCATTTACAGAGCAAAAGCTATTTTAAAAGCAAAATTGGAGGAGAATGGTTATGCCTTTAAGTAAGGGAGCGAACGAACGCCTTTGGGACGCTGTTATCAAAGAAGCACTGATCGAATCCATGAGGCTCGAACTTGACGAAGCGGAGCAAAATGCCGAACCGCACAGCTTTTCACCGCAGTTTGAGCATAACATGAAAAAACTGAGCAGGAGCATTGGCATAAAGGAAAAAAGCCGTGCGGCTGTTAAGGTCATCTGTAAATTTGCAGTCACAGCGGCGGCGGTAATGGGCATTTCTTTCGGCGGTCTGCTCACACAGCATGAGGTTTATGCCGCTGTCAGCAATGTTGTCAGAGATGTATTTTCAACGCACGACAAATACACATATCAGGGCAGCTTTGATTCCGATGATATGGATTTTGACTACTCCATAGAGCCGGGATATATTCCCGAGGGGTATGAACTGCGAACGGTCAATTATTTGGGGAACGCAAAGCTCATGATCTATGAAACGGACGATGAGATAAAGCTTTATTTTGATTACAGCTTTGCCGATGCTACTTCAGTAACTGTTGATAATGAAACACACAGCTATAAAGAAATAAACAAAAACAATACAACCTACTATTTTTATAAGTCGGACGATGAAAATGATTCCAGTGTGTTGATATGGTATGATGAAAGACATTCTTATCTCATTACTGCACAACTTTCTGAAGAAGAAATTGTTAAAATCGCCGAAAATATAAAATCTTGAAAAATGTTGTAGTAAATCGGATAAAATTGTCGTTTTAGTATATGTAAGGCAATTTTATCAAGGAGAGTGGTTTTTATAAAAAACAAAATAAAATACCTGATCGCATTAATGCTGTCGTGTTTTATGCTCGGAATGGTGTCGGTCACTGCATTTGCCGATCAGATACAGCCATGTTATTCCGACACAAACCCAACAAAGCTTTTATTGAGCTTTTCTTCCGGTAAAGCGACCTGTTCGGTCATGATAACGGGCAAATCGGGAACAACAAGCATAAATGACTGCACAATGACCCTTACCGATGACAACGGAACGGTAATAGCATCTTGGAGCAATTTATCTTCATCGGGAAGCTCTTTATCCTCCACAAAGAAAGCATCGGGTGTAACCAAAGGCAAAACCTATACTTTAAGCGTAACAGCTACCATAAACAGAAACGGTTCGAGTGAAAATGTTTCCGATTCTGTAACCAAAACGTATTAAACTAAATTCAAAGAATTAATAATTATAATTGCCTTACAAAAATTTTTTTATGGAGAGGAGGGATAGGAGAATTTTTAACTGCGGAATTCGCCGTTGAGAACCGTTTTGGGTTTACGGCGGTGTAGATTACTGAATTTTTTAGAAAACAATTTGATTGAAAGGACGAATAGTATGAAATTATTTAGACTTGTTAGTGTATTAACAAGTATAGTTGTTTGCTTGTCGGTATTTACCGGTACAACAATAGTTGGAGCGGAAGATATATCCGAAACAGAAAGCAATGTCGAAAGTTCCGTTGTAGAAGATTTAGCTGATGAAAGCTTTATTGATGAACCGGCTTCATTGAGTATTGACGAAGCAGAATACTATCGAGTTGCCATTGACGACTATACTACATATAATATTAATAATCATACAGTTAAGGCAGGCAACTCCATATCCAGTAAAGACACGTTCTATTTGCGGAAAGGTGATAATTTCTACATAGAGCTTTCTTATACTCCGGTTTCTGATACGGAACAGGTTCAAATCGGTATATTAAATAAGGGTACTAACACATTTTATAACTTCAAGAAAACAACAGGAAGTATAAAAGCATATATAGATATAACAGCATCGGGGACTTATGTTTTTAAGTTAAAAAATTGTACAAGCAATGATATAAAAGTAACCGGTACATTTACACCAATTTTTTATACAAGTTCAGTTGATGTTCCTTTGATTGGACAAACTTATTCAAATTGGTGTTGGGCAGCATGTATTGAAATGTCTGCAAATGCATTGGGGTATGATGACTATACTCAGGCAGATATTGTACATAAATTAAAAGGTACTGACGATGAACCATATCCAAATGTCACTGGCAAAAACGATGATTACCGAAAAGGAATTGAGTATGCAACATCGAACAACTATACAGCAACTGTTAGTAGCAGTACATATAATATTGCAGATATGAATAAGATTTTGGCATCTTCCAAACCCCTTATGATTGCATGGGGAAAGTATTCAAATGGAGTACGAACAGGTGGTCATGCAAATGTTCTTATGGCAGTTGATACGAAAACCTATTATATAAAGATTCAAGACCCGTTGAATGGGGGATCAACCAAAAAGATGCAATATAGCGAACTCACATCTAATTCCTTAAAAAAATATGATAAGTCCATTACAATTACACTTAAATAAGGGAGATTACTTATATGAATTATATGAAAAAATTTCTGATCATCTTTTTTTCGGTTTTAACTGTGGTATGTTTTTTGTCAGCGAATGTCCGTGCAGAAAATTCTCCGCAGATCTTTGCAGCACCGAGCATAATAAATGAGATAAAAAACAATATGTATGACGATACATCGGCGTATGTCTTTTTATTCGGTTCGCAGGATGTTACCTTCGATTTTGACAGCATGCTACCTGTTTATTATGTAGCGGACTGCAACTCTCCCGAATCCCTTGCGGACAATATGGTCTTTTCAGAGAGATATAAAGTGCCTGTTTATGATATAAAGAATAAATTCCTCGGCTTTGCCGAATTTGGAAAAATACTGCCAGTAAATGAACTGCCTGCGGAGCTTCAGAACGACCCTTCCTATGTCAAGAAAAGCACCGAACACGAAGGCGAATGGGAAATAAAAAGCTTTTCCGAGGGCGGATTTGAAGATAGTCTTTTTGCATTGCTGAACAAGCCTTGTCCGCAAAGCTTGTCATCAAGCAGCAATATTTATTATGTCGATATTTATGCTTTGGATATGAGCGGATTTCTTTATGTTTCGGACGGAGATGAAAACAGCGAGTGGTTTTGCGAGGTCACAAACAATTTGACAGAGACCTATTCTTTGCAGGAAAAACCTATGTCGGGAAATGATGTTGCGGAAAAGCTCATTAAATTAATAGACTATGCAAAATCAATAGGCGGAATATGGGATGAAGGAGGTATTGATTGGGATGAAGAAAACGATCACTCCGGAGAAGTAGATGAATACGATGATTCACCGATAGAAGATGATTTGTCTAACTCGGGCTTGGGCATTGATGAATGGGTCAATGAAGAACCCAATGAGGACACCGATGACTATGAACAGACTCTGTCACAGGAAGATAATCAAACAAATGGCGGCGTTGATGACGAAGGCGTTGATAGTGACACCGAACCCTCCAGCCCGAATACAGGGAACACATCATCTGCAATTGCTGTCGCTTCGCTTTGCGGTGCATTGTGCCTTGGGGTCATAAGCAGGAAAAAGAAATAAGCCGAACTTGCGGAAACTGCCGTTGCTGTGCCGACTTTTGAGCAGTACAGCACGGCGGTCATCGCAAAATTCAAAGGGGAAATATCTATGAACACAAAAATCAAAAAAATAATTGTTATACTTACCTCCGTTATTACAGCTGTTATTATTTTGGGAACTATATTTTTGGGGATATTCGATAAGAAATACACCCTATATACACGCCCGATGCCGGGAGCAACGGCAATTGACGGCGAAAGCTATATTACCTTTGCCGATATTTACATTACGAGCTTTTATACATTTTTCCTTCATTATAAAAATCCCGCAGATGTTCAGCTTAATTACGGCGCACTGGATATTGTGGACTATTATTCCGTGACCTGCGGTTTTGTTGGAAGCGGAACAAAGCTTGACTGTGATGTGGTTGAAACAAACAAAAATGAGGCTGTGCTTCATTACAGCGGCGTAGGCGTTGACAAGGACGGCGTGACAACCAATGTGGACGATTACTGGTCGGTCAATATGAATGATCTTTGGAACGGAAAATATACCAATGTTTCGATAATAGAATATTTGCAGGATCAACATTCGCACTGATAAGCTCATCAAATCATATTGTCTTACAAATTTCTCTTCTCGAACATAACCCTATTCCCTCTCAAAGCGAACAAAGCGTGACGTGAACCGACCGCAGGGGCTTCCCTGCAAGCTTTGCTATGTCCGTCATTCAAACAAATTTATTTCGCGGAAATCATTTTTTTCTTCCCAAAACGGGCGCAGCGAAGCGGAGCATAGCGTGAACCGCCCGCAGGGGCTTCCCTGCGTTTTCAGCTTTATTTCAGCTTATTTTCACAAAAGCAACACAAACATAGGTTATTATTATAACCGTAGTCGGGAGGACGCACACACCGACCGGCTGCTTCCTTTCATAGCTTTTATTAAAAGCTTACGGTCATTCACCCCTGTGGTCGTAAGCAGCGGCCCGTTTGCCGCAGATAAGAGCATACTTCGGAATATTCTTACCCCGATATTCCGAGGATCCCCCAATAATCCTATATCATAATCTTTGCCCTCGTCCTTACCCCTGACGAGGGCGCTTTCTTTTTTATGGAAAGGGTGAATTAAATTCGGAATTCGGAATGCGGAATTCGGAATTATTTTAATGCGTAATTCGTAATGCGTAATTATTTTGCTCCGCAATTCCCCCAATTCCCGTAGGGGCGGATTCTATATCCGCCCGATGCAAGCCCTATATTTTAGGCAGATTTCCCGTCCCCTGCAACAATCTATCAATAATCCCGAAAAAACGCTCCGCTCGTTGAATTACCTTGCCGATTTTATTGACAAAACCGTGCAAAAGCGTTACAATTATAATGGCTGAATATGAGTTTTGACAAGCTTTTTCAGTGTTACAGTGAAAGGATAAATTTAAAATGAGAAAAGATTATGACGTTGTTGTCATCGGTGCAGGCGCAGCAGGCGTTTTTATGGCTTACGAATTCGTTACACTAAAAACGAACGCAAAGGTCTGCATGATAGATTCGGGCAGACCTATCTCAAAGAGGATCTGCCCCATTGACGGCAAAAAGATAAAAAGCTGCGTCGGCTGCAAGCCCTGCTCGATAATGCACGGCTTCGGCGGCGCAGGCGGACTTTCCGACGGAAAATACAACATCACGAACAGCTTCGGCGGCGACCTTTATCAGCACGTCGGCGCAAAAGAGGCTATCGAGCTTATGGAGTATGTCGACAGCGTGAACCTGCGTATGGGCGGCGGCGATGCGAAGCTTTATTCGACCGTTTCCTCCGATGTAAAGTCGGAAGCTCTCAAATACGATCTTCACCTGCTCGATGCAAAGGTACGTCACCTCGGCACGGACAGAAACCGTGATATTCTCCAGAACATCTATGATTACGTCCGCAACGATGTTGACATTATGTTTGAAACCGTTGCGGAAACTGTTGAAAAGGACGGCGACGGCTACATCGTCCGCACGAATGAGGACGATATCTACTGCAAGCAGGTAGTCATTGCGGCAGGACGTTCGGGTTCAAAGTGGATATCGGGCGTATGCGACAAATTCGGCATCAAAACACGAAGCAACCGTGTTGACATCGGCGTAAGAGTTGAACTCCCTGCGGCTGTTTTTGAGCATATCACAAAGCAGGTCTACGAGAGCAAGATAGTTTACCGCACGAAGAAATACGGCGACCTTGTAAGAACCTTCTGCATGAATCCTTACGGTGAAGTCGTTGCCGAAAACACGAACGGCATAGTTACCGTAAACGGACACAGCTACTCGAACCCCGAGCTTCACACCGAAAACACGAACTTCGCTCTGCTCGTATCGAACAACTTCTCCGAGCCTTTCAAGGACAGCAATGCCTACGGCGAATCCATCGCAAGGCTTTCCAATATGCTTGGCGGAGGTATCCTTGTTCAGCGCTTCGGCGACCTTATCGCAGGAAGAAGGACCAACGAACACCGTTTCAGTCAGATGTTCTTCAATCCAACGCTCAATGCAACTCCGGGCGATCTCAGCCTTGTTATCCCGAAGCGCCAGCTTGACGATATCATTGAAATGATCTATGCGCTCGACAAAATCGCCCCCGGCACTGCCAATGACGACACTCTCCTCTACGGCGTTGAAGTTAAATTCTACAACTCCGTTGTAACGGTCGATGACAACCTTGAAACCGAATCAAAGGGAATGTATGTCCTCGGTGACGGCTCGGGCGTTACACATTCACTTTCGCAGGCTTCGGCTTCGGGCGTTTATGCCGCAAGAATGATCGACAGGCTTTACAGGTGAAACTGATATGATGATAAAAGACCTCGGCGAAATCTCCGCTGTCATTTTCGATATGGACGGAACTATCCTCGACAGCCTTGATATATGGGTGCAGTCGGATATCCAATTCATCACCGAACAGGGCTTTGAGTATGACAGCAGCGTTTCCGCACAGCTGAAAAAGCTCCACTTCCATTCGGCGTGTGACTTTTTAAAGGAGCATTACTCGCTTGTGATGTCACCCGAAGCTATCGGCGAGCGCATTATGCAGCTTGTCGAGCATGGCTATCTTCACGAAGCGAAGCTCAAAGAGGGCGCAGCGGAATTCATCGGTAAGCTTGCCGAAAACGGCGTAAAAATGTGCGTTGCGACCTCGAACGAAAAGGGTCTTGCGCAGAGTTCGCTCCGAAACACGGGAATACTCGATAAAATGCAGTTCGTTCTCACCTCGGACGAGGTAGGCGAGGGAAAGGAGACCCCGAAGATATTTCTCGAAGCCGCAAAGATGCTCGGTGCCGATATCGCACACACGGTCGTTTTCGAGGATTCTTCCCACGCTCTCCACTCGGCGAAGCTCGGCGGATTTAAGACGGTCGGCATTTTTGAACAGCGTTTCCCCGATGAATTTGACGAGCTGAAAAAAGAAGCGGATATGACTATAAAAAGCTTTAAGGAATTGTTATAAATGGAACTTAAAAAAATTCTTGTAGGAATGAGCGGCGGCGTTGACAGCTCTGCTGCGGCGCTTATACTTAAACAGAAAGGCTATGAGGTTGACGGCTGTACGCTGAAGCTTTTTGATGGCGAAACAGATGAAGCCCCCGACGTTCGCACCTGCTGCTCCGTGACCGACGTTATGGACGCAAAGAGCGTATGCCGAAAGCTTGGCATCGAGCATTATGTTTTCAACTTCAAGGACCTGTTCCGTGAAAAGGTAATGGACGCTTTCGCCGAAAGCTATATCAACGGCGAAACGCCGAACCCCTGCATAAACTGCAACCGCTATATAAAATTCGACAAAATGCTTGCAAGGGCTCGTGAGCTTGGCTATGACGGCATCGCAACGGGACATTATGCCCGTTCGGTCTATGACGAAGCGAGCGGACGATACCTGCTCAAAAAGGCAGCAGACGAACGCAAGGATCAGACCTACGTTCTCTACAATATGACGCAGGAGCAGCTCGCACGCACGCTTTTTCCGCTCTGGAATATGGATAAGCCTGAGATACGTGCGCTTGCCGAGGCGAACGGTCTTGTCAATGCACGCAAGCCCGACAGTCAGGATATCTGCTTCGTCCCCGATGGAGATTATGCTTCGTTCATCGAACAGCACACGGGAAAGACCTTTCCGCAGGGCGATTTTATCGGCACGGACGGCGTAAAAATGGGAACTCACTCGGGTTATATCCATTACACGATAGGTCAGCGGAAGGGTCTTGGCGCAGCTTTCGGAAAACCCGTTTTTGTCTGCGGAAAAGACCCCGTTCTCAATACCGTAACGCTCGGCGAAAGTTCCGACCTTATGAGCGATGTTGTCGAGGCTGACGATATTAACCTCATTTCCGTTCCCGAAATAAAGGGCGAAATGCGTATCACGGCGAAAATCCGCTACAATATGCAGGCTGTCAGCGGAACTCTGACCGCAGTAGGCGACAGCAGGCTCCGTGTTAAGTTTGATACGCCCGTAAGAGCGGCGGCAAAGGGTCAGGCTCTCGTCATTTATGACGGCGACACCGTTGTCGGCGGCGGAAAGATAATATAACCAATCCGATTTTTACCGCATAAAATAAAATATTACAAAATGGAGGTTTTTTGCTATGTCCGAACTTAAAGAAATAAACATTTCCGAGCTTAAATTCAACCCTTGGGATAAAATTTCAAAGGAATGGTTTCTTATCACGAGCGGCGATGAAAAGGCTTTCAACACTATGACCGCAAGCTGGGGCTTTGTGGGCGAAATGTGGGGAAAGAACATCTTTGAAGCCGTTGTCCGCCACAACCGCCATACCTTTGGATTTATGGAGAAAAATGACCTTTTCACAGTAAGCTTTCTCCCTGCCGAACGCAAGGATGCGCTGAAATTCTGCGGCGCACATTCGGGACGTGACTGCGACAAGGCTAAAGAAGCAGGACTTACACCCGTTTTCCTTGACGGAACGACAGCTTTCGGGGAAGCGGAGCTTGTTTTCGTCTGCAAAAAGGTATATTCGGCTGATTTCGACTTTGATAAAATTTCCGATGAGGACAAGACAAAGTGGTACTCGAAAGACCCCGTTCACCGTCAGTATTTCGGCGAAATTTTAAAGGTGTACACGAAATGAGCGGCAAGCAGAAAAAACTCATAATCATCAGCTCCGTCATTGCTGCGGTCATTGCGATCGCAGCAGGAGTAATGACATATCTCTTCGATTATTATCCCGTTGACAGTGAGGCAGCAAAGGCTGCGAGCTCGGGTTACTGTTACGTTGTCGAATACGGCGATGATCTGAAAGCCTATGAGCCTGTCGGAGAAACAAATTACGGTCTTATTTTTTATCCGGGCGCAAAGGTCGAATACACGGCTTATGAGCCGCTTATGGAGTGGCTCGCAGGGGAGGGAGTTCTCTGCCTGCTTGTAAAAATGCCGTTCAATCTTGCGATATTTGACAAAAATGCGGCGTTCGGAATGAACAATATCTACCCCAACATTGAACACTGGTATATTGGCGGTCACTCGCTCGGCGGAGCAATGGCTGCGGACTTTGCAGCGGAAAACAGCGGCATTGAGGGCGTTGTCCTGCTTGCGGCGTTTCCGTCAAAAGACCTCAGCAATACCGATATGCGTGTTCTGTCGATATACGGTTCAAATGACGGCATCCTTGATATGAAAAGCTATGAAAGGGCAAAATCAAAGCTCCCGTCCGACTTCACCGAGCAGGTCATAGAGGGCGGAAACCACGCAGGCTTCGGCTTTTACGGCGAACAGTCCGGTGACGGAACAGCAGCGATAAGCAATGGTCAGCAGATGGTCGCAGCCGCCGACTATATCTCGGATTTTATCCTTGGAAAGGCTGACACGGACAGTTCGGACACAGACGGTAACGGAACGGAGGAAAGCTTTGAAGGTTAAATTTTTCACGATGCTGCTTGCGGCGGTTTTCACAATGACTGCGTTCGCAGGCTGCACACAGGTCGAGGAGGCTGTCCCCGAAGTAACGGAGGTCACGGTCGAAGAAGTCCAGCCTTACCCCGTGACGATAGGTTCTCTCGTTTTCAACGCTGCACCCGAAACGGTCGGTTCGCTTTCGCCTGCGATAACGGATATGATCGCAGAGCTTGGCTTCTCGGACAAGCTTGTCGGCGTGAGCAGCTATTGCAGCTTTGAAGGAATGTCATCATCGCTCGCCGACCTCGGTTCATCGGCGAACCCTGACGTTGATGCGATAATAAAGGCTGCACCGACACTGCTGATATCGCACAGTCCTATTGCGAAAAAAGATATCACCTCTATCGAAAGCGCAGGCACAAGGGTACTTATAATCCCTGCGCCGTCATCGGTGGACGGGCTTTATGACCTTTACCACGACATTTACCGTGTTTTCTGCGGCAATGATGAAAACGAAGACACGGCGGTCTCGTCCTGCTTTGAAAAGCTTGAAAGATCGTTTGCAAACTATGACGGAGTGCTTGAAAATTACGTTTATATAATGTCCTCGAAGCTTGCGTTCGCATCGGACAGCAGCTTCGGCGGTGACTTTTTCTCCCACCTCGGAAAAAATGCCGCTGCGGGGGAAGAGGGCATCTCACTGACGAAAGAGCGGCTTTTGGAGCTTGACCCCGAGTATATCATCATCCCGTCGGGAATGAAAAAGTCCCGACTTCCCGAGGAGCTTTCGGCGGTGAAAAACGGCAGGATCATTCGCCTTGACAAGGAAACGGAGCAGCTTTTGGAGCGTCCGACATCGGAAGTCTATAAGGCTGCGGATTTTGTTGCGGCGGCGGTAAAGGCGCTTGACGAACCCGAACAGACGGACGGGGAATGATGAAACTTTCGCAGCTGCGCCGATTTTGTCTATAGTTTTATTGGTGTTTAGTATTAACCTCTAAAAGAAGAACCACCATTCATATCCCGTCGGTGCTAAACGCTCATCGCTTTGCTCCTCACGTTTATTTGCCGAGGATAGTTGTTCCGAACATAAAGAAT
>OIYP01000629.1_pt1 | contig 22181 bp, 23 predicted proteins | sample 1588261 | NCBI WGS metagenome assembly OIYP01 (sample SAMN03283293) | human gut metagenome | biome: human-associated habitat; material: feces | host: Homo sapiens | place: Peru | collected 2012
CCAACTTCGGTTGGTCATATGGCGAGATAGCTCAGTTGGCTAGAGCATGCGGTTCATACCCGCAGTGTCGAGGGTTCGAATCCCCCTCTCGCTATTTTTTAATGCTCAAAATTATCTTTGTTCTCATTCAAAAAAGTAAGATATTGAAACCATATTTTTTTTGTGCTATAATATAAAAAAGTTAGAAAACAAATGTAAAAAGTACTACCCGTATAGCAAGCGGTTAGTCCCAAAATAATTGAATTATCGTAAAAATAACCGCTTAGTTTGGTCGACTGGGGCGGTTATTTTCGTTTACCGGAAAGTTTTCCAATAGCATATCCTATGGAATAGGAACCTCCGGCGACTGCAATAAGAACTAACGAAAAGTTAAATAACGTTTCAAAAGTAACCATAACTGCAATCCCCTCCTTTACCTTAGTATTTCTTCACGGAGAAGATATCTATGTAAACAGAGGGTCCAGTCCCTCTGAACGAGGGACTAACCGCCTACCGTTTTAGGTAGTACTTCTTTTTCTATCATATCATGTACGATATTTTCTGTCAAAGTTTTTGTAAAATTGTTCTACATTCTGTCCGGTGCGGAAAATCCCAGCACATCGATACAGGTTTCCATAATTTCCTTGGTCAGTACCAGAAGGGCAATCAGACCTTCTTTTCTCTTCTCATCCTCTTCCGCCAGAATTCTGGTTTCGTGGTAGAAACGGTTGAAGGCGTTTGCCAGGTCGTAGATGTAAGCGCAAATCTTGTGGGGCGCCAATTCGGCTCCCGCACTCTCCATGGTGCTCTTGAAGCCCGCAAGCTGCATCATCAGATCCTTTTCGGAAGCGCTTACGGCATCCATAAGCTCTGCCGTATCCGGGCTGCCGCCCTGTTCCTTATACTTGTTCAGGATGGACTTGATGCGGACAATGGTGTAAAGGATGTAAGGACCGGTATCACCCTCAAAGGAGGTAAAGCGGTCTAAATCAAACACATAGTCCTTGGATGCCTGATTGGAAAGGTCGCCGTATTTCAAGGCTGCCAGCGCAATCAGTTTGGCTGTATTCTTGGCTTCCTCTTCGGAAAGCTCGTGGTTTTCGGTAATCTTGCGGTACATTTCTTCGGTCGTTTCCCGAATCAGCACCTCTAAGCGCATAACGCCGCCGTCACGGGTCTTAAAGGGCTTTCCGTCCTTGCCGTTCATGGTGCCGAAACCAATCCACTTTAAGATGGTTTCCGGTTTAACAAGCCCGGTCTTTCGTGCACAGCGGAATACCTGCACAAAATAAAGCTCCTGTCTCTTATCCGTCAAATAAATAATTTCATCGGGATGAATATTCTCCATACGGTCCATGATGGTTGCAAGGTCCGTGGTGTTGTAAAGGGATGCGCCGTCGGATTTCAGAATCATGCAGGGGGGAATTTCCTTGGTATCGGTATCTTCTTTCACATCCACTACGAGGGCGCCTTCGCTTTCGTGGGCATAGCCTTCCTTCTTCATGTATTCCACCATGCCGGGGATGATGTCATGGACATCGCTTTCCCCTTTCCACAAATCGAAATCCACATTCAGGCTGCCGTAGTTTTTCTTTAAGTCCGCTACGGAAACATTTAAGATATGCTTCCAGATAGCGCGGTATCCTCTCACACCGCTCTGCATCTTGAAGGTAACATCCATGGCTTTTGCCTTGTATTCCGGGTCTTCCTTGCTCTTTTTGCTGGCTGTGGGATAAAGCTCCTCTAATTCGGAAATGGTAAAGGGCGCTTCTGTGGGATATTCTCCGGTAAAGCTGTCATCAAAATAAACCAGATCCGGCTTTCTTTCCTTTAATTCGGTAATAACCAGACCCATCTGCAGACCCCAGTCGCCCAGATGCACGTCGCCGATGACCTCATGACCGCAGTAACGTAAAATACGCTTTACGCTTTCGCCGATAACAGCAGAACGGATATGTCCCACATGGAGGGGTTTTGCGATGTTGGCTCCGCCGTAGTCCACTACAATTTTCATGGGCTTTTCCGGTTTGTCCAGACCGAATTTATCCGCCTTCTCCATTTCTTTTAAGTAATCGGTAAAAAAGCTGTTCTTTATTTTCAAATTAAGGAAACCGGGAGCCACTGCCTGCACCTCGGCAAAAACCTTGCTGTCGCTTAATTTTTCTGCCACATCATTAGCAATCATAATCGGCGCTTTGTGGTACTTCTTGGCGCCTGCCATGGCGCCGTTGCACTGGTATTCACAAAGGTCGGGGCGGTTGGATACGGTTACCCGTCCCAATTCCGCATCGTATCCGGCTGCCGCAAATGCCTGCTGCATTTCCTCCGATATCAAATCCAAGATTTTCTTCATACTGCTCTTTTCAATCCTTTCCTAACCTGCACATTATTGGTAACAACTTATTCCTTTGCTCTGCGCTGTCTCTCCCGTTCCGCCTTGGAATAGGCGCAGCCGCAGAAATCCTGTCTGTATAATCCGTATTCCCCAGACAGCTCTATGGACTGCTTATAGCCTTCTTTTTTCTTAAAATCCGACGGCAGCCACAAAATCCCCAGTTCTTTTTCAATGCGCTGTCCGATTTCATTTAACTTTGCCGCATTTTTTAAGGGGCTGATGGTAAGGGTGGTGCCGAAATAGGAAAATCCCCGTGCCAGCGCTTCTTCCGCCGTTTTACGAAGCCGCATTTCATAGCATAAAAAGCAGCGCTCCCCGCCTTCCGGGCAGTCTGCATAGGGCTTTGCCATTTCAATAAATTTGTCAAAATCAAAACAGCCGTCCACATAGGAAATTTCATAGCCTTTTGCCTGTCCCGCTTTTACCTGTTCATTGTAAATACCAATCAGCCGTTTCTGTTCCTCCGCCCGTTTCCGGTATTCTTCCTGTTCCGTAATGTTGGGGTTGTAGTAAAACACCGTAATCGCAAAATAAGAACGGAGATATTTCAGCACATAACTGCTGCAGGGTGCACAGCAGCTATGCAGGAAAAGAGTGGGGACTTCTTCTCCACTCTCCTGTTTCTTTTCTATCCCTGCAAGGATTTTTTCTAATTCCTTCTGGTAATTCACTACCTGCATTACAATTCCTCTATGGTAAGAAACGGGGCAAAATCCTCTGTGTCGGAGCCTAACTTTCCGCCGAAAGAAACCTGCCATTTCTGCATGATTTCTTTTACGCTTTTTGCTTCCTCTGCCGGATAGGTCACCGAATATACCTGCTGCATTCCGAGCCCGGAAAGGGTGTCCTCATCCTCTTTCCGCAAGGACTCCTCAAAATCTTCCACATACACCGAACTGTTTTCCAAAGTAAGCTCCAAAAGATTGATTTCTTTCCAGATTTCCACCTTTTTCTTGTCAAAGCCCGCATCGGTCAGCACCTGTGCCAGCTCCTCTGCCGTGTGCTTTTCAGGAAGCAGGTACAGAAATGATTTTTCCACTGTTTTCTCTCCCATAAGTCCTCCTTACTATAAAGAAGCAATATCCACTAAGGAAAGCTTGTCAGCCGTATGCTCTAAGCTGGTAGCCAGCGCGTTTGCCGTATCCATGGCGGTGATACAGTAAACACCGGTTTCAATCGCGGTACGGCGGATTAAGAAGCCGTCCCTTGACTTGTCACGTCCCTGGGTCGGGGTGTCGATTACCAGGTCAATCTTATGGCCTAACAGCAGGTCCATAACGGTCGGGGATTCCTGTGAAATCTTATTGATTTTACGCACCTTCACGCCTGCATCCCTTAAGGCTGCCGCCGTACTTCTGGTTGCATAAATAATATATCCTAACTTTTCAAAACGGCGTGCCACATCCACTGCTTCCGGCTTGTCCGCATCCTTTACGGTAATAATCATCTGCTTATGCTTGGGCAGTTCCACACCGGCTCCCAGGAACGCCTTAAACAGCGCTTCGTGGAAGGTCTTGGCAATACCTAAGCATTCACCGGTGGACTTCATTTCCGGTCCCAAGCTGATTTCCGCACCGCGGATTTTTTCAAAGGAGAACACGGGCATCTTGATGGCAAAATACTCTGCTTCCTTCTGCAGTCCCGGCTCATAGCCCAGTTCCTTAATGGTCTTTCCTAAAATAACCTCTGTTGCCAGGTCCACGATGGGAATACCGGTTACCTTGCTGATGTAAGGCACGGTACGGGAAGAACGGGGGTTGACCTCGATAACGTAAACTTCCTCGCCGATGGCAATAAACTGGATGTTAATCAGACCTTTGACATGCAGTGCCTGTGCCAGTCTCTTGGTGTATTCCGCAATTTTTTCCTTCACTGCCATATCGATGGTCGGTGCCGGATATACGGAAATGGAGTCGCCGGAGTGGATACCGGTTCTCTCGATATGCTCCATAATGCCGGGGATTAAAATGTCCGTACCGTCGCAGACCGCATCGACTTCCACTTCCTTACCCTGCAGATATTTATCTACCAGAATCGGGTGGTCCTGTGCAATACGGTTGATGATTGCCATAAACTCTTCGATTTCTTCATCGCTTGTAGCAATCTGCATACCCTGTCCGCCAAGCACGTAGGAAGGTCTTACCAGTACCGGATAACCTAAGCGGTTTGCCACTTCCTTGGCTTCTTCCGCGGTAAATACGGTACCGCCTGCCGCACGGGGAATTTCGGTCTTCTGCAGGATTTCATCGAACAGCTCTCTGTCCTCTGCCGCATCCACATCCTCTGCCTTGGTGCCTAAAATGGGAACGCCCATCTTCATCAGGCTTTCGGTCAGTTTGATTGCCGTCTGTCCGCCGAACTGTACCACCGCGCCGTCGGGCTTTTCAATATTTACTACATTTTCCACATCTTCCGGTGTCAGCGGTTCAAAATACAGCTTGTCCGCAATATCGAAGTCGGTGCTGACGGTTTCCGGGTTGTTGTTGATGATAATTGTCTCATATCCTGCTCTTGCAAATGCCCAGGTGGCATGTACGGAGCAGTAGTCGAATTCAATACCCTGTCCGATACGGATGGGGCCGGAACCGAGCACTAAAACCTTCTTCTTCGTGCGTTCGCCGTTTGCCTCGCACTCGCCGCCGAAGCAGGAATAATAGTAAGGCGTGCTTGCCGCAAATTCTGCTGCACAGGTATCTACCATCTTGAATACTGCCTTGATGCCGTTTGCGTAACGCATTTCCTTGATTTCTGCTTCTTTTTTGCCGGTCAGTCTGGCAATGACGTTGTCCGGGAATTCGATTCTCTTGGCTTCTTTTAACAGCTCTACCGTAAGAGGGCCTGCCTTTAAGGCATCTTCCATTTCCACAATTCTCTGGATTTTATCGATAAACCAGAGGTCAATCATGGTAATGTCATGAATTTCTTCGTAAGTAATGCCCTTTCTCAAGGCCTCTGCGATAACCCAGATTCTCTGGTCATCCACAATCTTTAATCTCTCGTATAAATCTTCCTTGGACAGTGCGGAGAAATCGTAGCTTAACAGGCAGTCCACATGCTGCTCCAGAGAACGGATTGCCTTCATGAGGGCGCCCTCGAAATTGGTGCAGATGCTCATAACTTCACCGGTTGCCTTCATCTGGGTGGTCAGAGTTCTCTTTGCGGTGATGAACTTATCAAACGGCAGTCTGGGCATCTTGACAACACAGTAGTCCAGAGCCGGTTCAAAGCTCGCATAAGTCTTACCGGTAATGGCATTCTTGATTTCGTCCAGTGTATAGCCCAGTGCGATCTTTGCCGCAACCTTGGCAATGGGATAACCGGTTGCCTTACTTGCCAGTGCGGAAGAACGGCTTACACGGGGATTTACTTCGATAACACAGTATTCAAAGCTGGTGGGATGCAGGGCAAACTGTACGTTACAGCCGCCGGTGATGCCCAGCTCACTGATGATGTTAAGTGCAGAGCTACGAAGCATCTGGTACTCTTTATCGCTTAAGGTCTGGGAGGGTGCCACTACGATACTGTCGCCGGTGTGCACGCCTACCGGGTCAATGTTTTCCATATTACATACGGTGATGCAGTTGCCTGCGCTGTCACGCATTACTTCATATTCGATTTCCTTCCAGCCGGCAATACATCTTTCCACCAGAACCTGTCCTACACGGGAAAGACGGAGACCGTTTTCCAGAATTTCCTCTAATTCGGTCTGGTTGTGGGCAATACCGCCGCCGGAACCGCCTAATGTATATGCGGGACGAAGCACAACCGGGTAACCGATCTGTTCGGTAAATGCCACACCGTCCTCTACGTTTTCCACTACCTTGGATGCGGCGCAGGGCTCTCCGATACGCTCCATTAAGTCCTTAAATTCCTGACGCCCTTCCGCATTGCGGATGGTTGCCGCCGTGGTGCCCAAAAGCTTTACATTGTGGGACGCAAGGAAACCGGATTCCTCTAATTCCATACCGAGGTTTAAGCCTGCCTGTCCGCCCAGGGTCGGCAGAATGGAGTCGGGCTTTTCTTTTTCAATAATCTGTTCCAGTACCTTTAAGGTAAGAGGTTCAATGTATACTTTGTCTGCAATATCCCGGTCCGTCATAATGGTTGCGGGGTTGGAGTTTACTAAGATAACCTCCACTCCCTCTTCCTTTAAGGAACGGCAGGCCTGGGTTCCTGCATAGTCAAATTCTGCTGCCTGACCGATGACAATGGGGCCGGAGCCGATTACCATAACTCGTTTTACATTGGGATTCTTAGGCATTTTTGTTTCCTCCTTCCTTCTTGTCCTTCATCATATCAATAAATCTGTCAAACAGATAGCCGGAGTCCTGCGGTCCGGGGCATGCTTCCGGATGGTACTGCACCGTGAAGATGCGCTTGCCGGTGTAGGAAAGACCTTCGTTGGTTCCGTCGTTTACATTGATGAAAGCGGGAACCGCAATCTTCGGGTCTAAGTTGTCCGTGTCTACCACATAACCGTGGTTCTGGGAAGAAATATACACTCTTCCTGTGGCAAGGTCCTTGACCGGATGGTTGCCGCCTCTGTGTCCGTATTTTAATTTATGAGTATCCGCTCCTGTGGCAAGCGCCATAAGCTGGTGCCCTAAGCAGATAGCAAAAATAGGAATATCCGTGTCATAGAGCTTTTTAATCTCTTTAATAATTTCGGTGCACTCCTTCGGGTCTCCCGGTCCGTTGGAAAGCATGATGCCGTCCGGTGCATCCGCAATGATTTCTTCCGCTTTTGTCTGTGCGGGATAAATGGTTACTTCGCAGCCTCTCTGGCAAAGAGAATGAGGAATGTTTCTCTTTGCGCCGAAGTCCATCAGCGCTACCTTTAAGCCAGCTCCGTTCAGCTCCTTTACCATGGAGGGGCGCATCTCGCGCTTTCCTGCTTCATAATCGGCTTTCACGAAAACGGCAGAACCGGAAATGGGGCCGTTGTCGGCAAGATCCTTAGAAGGCGCCATGGTATATTTTTCACTGCAGGTTACTTTTTCCACCACATTGCCCGTGGTATAAGCCTTTAACTTCGGAATGACTTCCTCTAACTTGTAATCGGCATTGGTGGTAATCATACCGTTCATGGTACCCTTTTCTCTCAAAATCCGGACCAGGGCTCTGGTGTCGATGCCTTCGATACCGGGAACGCCGTTCTCCTCAAGATATTCCTGAATGCTTACATCACATCTGAAATTGCTGGGAATTCTGGATAATTCCCTTACAATAAATCCGGCCGGCCAGGGCTTCAACGACTCACAGTCCTCTCTGCACACACCGTAGTTTCCAATCAAAGGGTATGTCATACATACAGCCTGTCCCGCATAGGAAGGGTCCGTCAATACCTCTAAGTAACCGGCCATTGAAGTATTAAATACGATTTCGCTGATAATCTCCTTATCCGCGCCGATATGATTTCCTTCAAATACGGTTCCGTCTTCCAAGATTAAAAATGCCTTCATACATGCTCCTCTCTGCATATTCCTCCATGCTTGATATTCCTGTTATTTATCTTTGCGCAATCGTTTTATTATAGCATAAGTCATTTTGCGATTCAACTCATTTTCTATTGCCAAAAAGCGGTTTTTTCTTTTATAATAATCCATATCATTTATAAGAAAAAGGAGCTTTCACGTAAAATGACCGAAAAAATATATGACACAAATCCCCATATTACCCAATTTGAAGCCACAGTACTGTCCTGCGTCCCCGTAAATGCCGAAGAGACCGACTGCTTTGCCGTCATTTTGGACCGCACCGCTTTTTTCCCCGAAGAAGGCGGCCAGGGCTCCGATAGCGGTATGCTTGGCTCCCTCCCCGTACTGCATGTGTCCATTGACAAAGACAATACCCTGACGCATTTCCTGCCGTCCCCTCTTCCCGTGGGCGAAAAGGTATCCGGCACAGTGGACTGGGAACAACGCTTTGACTATATGCAGCAGCACACCGGCGAACATATTCTGTCCGGTCTCATGCATAAAAAATGGGGCTACGACAACGTAGGCTTCCACCTCAGTAATGATTATACCACATTAGATGTAAACGGTTCCATTTCTTTGGAAGATATTTCCGAATTGGAAAAAGCAGCCAACCGGGTGGTATTTGAAAATCTCCCCGTAAAGGCCTACTTCCCTTCTCCCGAGGAACTGTCTTCCCTTTCCTACCGCAGCAAAATCGAAATTGAAGGGGCTGTCCGGATTGTGGAAATCCCCGGAGTGGACCTTTGTGCCTGCTGTGCTCCCCATGTGGACACCACCGGTCAGATTGGACTTATCAAAATCACCGAAGCCGTTTCCCACCGCGGCGGCATGCGCCTTACCATAAAATGCGGCATGCGTGCCCTCTCCGATTACGGTACAGACCTTTCCGTTCTCCGCCTTTTAAGCAACAGCCTTTCGGTACCCTTTGAAAAAATCCCGGATGCCGTGGAGCGCTTAAAGCAGGAGGCTTTTGAAAAGCAGCAGCGTATCAATGCGCTTCAGGAAAAACTGCTCCTGCAGTCCCTCTCCTCCCTGCCGTCGTGCGCCGAAACAGACCATGCCGTTTTATTTACGGAGCCCATGGATGTAAAGGCTGTCCGCAATGCGGTCAATACCCTGACGGCTTCCTATCCCGGCTATTCGGCTCTGTTCTCCGGTTCGGACGATACCGGCTACACCTTTATTGCCGGAGGCGGCGAAGCCTTCGACTGCACACAGTTAGCGGCTATTCTTCGGGAAAAGCTTTCCGCTAAGTGCGGCGGCTCAAAAAAAATGATACAGGGCAACGTAAACGCCACAAAAGAAGCCATCCTCGCAGTATTACCGTAATCTGCAAAAAACACCCATAAGACTGTCATTTCCGACAATCTCATGGGTGTCTTTTTATACTAAAACCTTGGATAAAAATTCTTTCAAACGAGGGTTCTTCGGATTTGCGAAAAATTCTGCCGGAGGCGCACTCTCCAAAATCTGTCCGTCATCAATAAACAGAACATTGGTTGCCACTTCCTTGGCAAATCCCATTTCGTGAGTCACGATAATCATGGTCATGCCCTCTTTGGCAAGCGCTTTCATCAAATCAAGAACTTCTCCTACCATTTCCGGATCCAGCGCGCTGGTGGGTTCGTCAAACAAAATGACATCCGGCTTCATGGCAAGACTTCTGACAATGGCAACTCTCTGCTTCTGTCCTCCGGAAAGTGTGGAGGGATACACATTTGCTTTATCCTCCAGACCGATTTTCCGAAGCAGCTCCAGTGCTTCCGCCTTTGCCTCTTCCTTAATCTTTGCAGGAGTGGTGTTTATGGGCACCGGCTCCTTTCTTGCATCCTTTTTCCGGAATACATTGGAAATTTTAAGGAAGAAATTCTTTTTCTTTGCTTTTCTTAAATCCTGACATCTTAAATACACGGGAGCCAGCATAATATTCTGCAGCACGGTCTTGTTGTTAAACAGGTTGAAATGCTGGAATACCATGCCCATGTGTCTTCTGTGCACGTTGATATCCACTCTCATATCGGCAATATCCACACCGTTAAAGATAATCTGTCCGCCAGTGGGATCTTCCATACAGTTTAAGCATCTTAAAAAAGTACTTTTACCGGAACCGGAAGGACCGATTACCACGACGATATCACCCTTGTTGATGGTTACATCAATACCCTTTAAGACTTCGGTATCTCCAAATTTCTTTTTCAGATTAATGACGTCTATCACTTTTTCTCAGGCTCCTTTCCATAATCTTAATGCCTCCGCTGATAAGCAGCACTATCACTATATAAATGATGGCCATTACCAGGTAAGGAACCATAAACTCGTAACTGTTGCTTCCGATGTAGTTGAATGCCACATACAAATCAGCTGCGCCTACAAAGCTTACTACGGAAGTTTCCTTAATCAGAGCAATAAACTCATTTCCCAAAGTCGGCAGAATATTTTTCACCGCCTGCGGAATGACAATTTTCATCATGGTCGTACCAAAGCTTAAGCCTACGGCACGTCCCGCCTCCATCTGTCCGTGGTCCACGGAAAGAATACCGCTTCGCATGATTTCCGAAATATAGGCACCGCTGTTTAATCCAAATACCAGAATGGATACATTTACGCCCGTCATTTTCACTCCTATAATCGGCAGCATAACATAATAAAATACCAGAAGCTGCACCACCATGGGAGTACCTCGGAAGAGCCCTACATAAAAGCTGCAGAATCCGTTTAGAATTCTCGGAAGCACCTTGTATTTGGGAATGACCCTCACGGTGGCAATCAGCGTACCGATGACAATACCGATAATAAGACCGATTACCGCAATCAGAAGAGTATTCTTAAGGCCTTCCACAACCTTAACGTAACCGTTCTGTTCAATAAAAATGTTTATGAATTTATCTACTTTCAGATTAAAATTGCCCATGAAATCTTTTCAGTACCTTTCTGTTTTCGCTTTTACTTACTGCATCTTGTTGATGGCTTCGGTAATGCATTTAGCAGGTGCGGAGTCAATGATCACATATTTGATGTTGCCGTTAATCAAATCCTGTACGGCAAGGGAACCGTTCTTGTAGGGAACACATTCTGCTGCGGAAATTCCTGCGAATCCCCAGCTCTCATCACCTTCTACATAGAACTGACCGGTAGTACCGTTCTGCACACCGATCTTAACACCGCCTTCTGCAGCTTTTTCGTTTAACTTGGCTTCTACATCTTCTGCGCTCTTGCAGCCATCGAAATCGGTATCATCAGCCATAACAATCAGTCTCTGGGAAGCGCTGTAGTACGGATTGGAGAAATCCACATATTCTTTTCTGTCTTCCTTAATGGTAAGACCTGCCATAGCAATGTCGCATTTCTGCTGGCCTACGGAAAGACAAACCGCATCGAAATCCATGTTCTGGATAACCAGCTCTTTGCCAAGATAATCGGCAAGTGCTGCTGCGATTTCCATATCGATACCATAGTAGCTTTCACCCTGCATGTATTCAAAAGGCTCAAATGCTGCGTTGGTTGCGACTACAAGCTGATCCTTGGACTCATCTAAAGCTGCGGACTGTACGCCTTCCGGAGTGCCGGAGCCGAAGTAACGGTCACAGATTTCATCGAAGGTGCCGTTTGTTTTGATTTCCTCAATAAATTCATTTACTTTCTCAAGCAGTTCCGGCTGTGTCTTATCCACACCAAATGCATATTCTTCACTGGTTAAGTCCACATCAATGACTTTGGTCTGCTTGGAACCGGAAGTGCCGGCTTCTTTGCTGCCGCATCCTGCAAGGGTAGCTGCAGCGGTTACACATGTTAATACGATTGCTAATAACTTTTTCATAACTTTCCTCCTGTTTCAATATGCATTTTCATGCATTTATTTGCATAATATACCACTTTACATAAGAAAAATCAATCCGTTGCCGGCATTTCTTTTTGTATTTCTTTCGGTACCTTCTTCTGCTTTTTATATTCCCGGATATACAGGTACAGCCCGATGCTTCCCGCTATCACTTCCGACACCGGGAAAGCCAGCCAGGTATAGCTAAGCCCTATCAGGGAAAACAGGTAGAAGAACGGTATCAGGCAGAAAATCTGTCTGGTCAGGGAAAGCATCACACTTTTCACCGCCATGCCGACCGCCTGGAAATATACCGGCAAAATCAGGGAAATCACCGCCGGCAGAAAACTTAACCCTATGAGCCGGAATGCCACCTTTCCTTCCGTCAGAACGATTTCATTGTGGGAAAACAGGCGCAGAAGCTGTACCGGAATTCCTTCAAAGCATGCCACGCCGATGAGCATGAAGGTCATGGAAAACAGAATGGCATCCTTCATAATGCCGTGGCATTTTTCATAATCCTTCCTGGTATAAGTGTAGCTTAACAGCGGCACGATGCAGGTCTGCAGTCCCATCAGCGGAATAAAGAAAAAGGTCTGCAGCTTGTAATACAGTCCCAGTACCGTTACCGCTTCATCGGAAAAGCCCGCTAAAATAATATTTAATGCCACAATGTAAACCGTGTAGAGCATCTGCATCAGAATGGACGGATAACCCAGCCGGTAAATTTTTGCCGCATATCCCTTGAATTCTCTCCACACGGGAGGCTTTCTCATGGCGGAGGAAGTAATCACGGCTGCCACAATCTGCCCCGCCACCGTGGCATAGGCTGCTCCCGCCACGCCCATTTTGCAGGTAAAAATGAGTAACGGGTCTAAAATAATATTGGTAACGGCTCCCGCAATCTGCGCTATCATGGGAAGCTTCATGTTGCCGCCCGCCTGATGCACCTTGGACCAGTTGCTTTCTAAGAAAATACCGATGCTGCCGATGCACACAATGTTGCCGTAGCTGACCGCATCCTTGATGGCTCCCGCCGCCTTTGCCGAAGTACACACGTACGGCTTCATAATAAGAGCGCTGACAACGGCAAACACCGCCCAGCTTACGACGGACAGCACCATACCGGTTCCTGCCGTAGCATCCGCTTCCTTGTCTTTTCTGCCCGCATAATATTTTGCCATCAGAGTATTTACGCCTACGCCGGTTCCCACCGCAATGGCGGTAATGACAAGCTGGATAGGGAAGATAACGGAAAGCGCCGTCAGACCGTCCCCCGAATATTTACCCACAAAGAAACTGTCTACTATATTATAAAGCGCCTGAATAAGCAGCGCCAGCATGACCGGCGGTGCAATCTTAAACAAAATCTGCCAGATATTCGCATTATCAAAAACCTCTGCATAATTGGTTTCTGTTTTCATCCGTAAACGCATCCCTTCTGTTTCTTATACAAGAAAGAATCCTGCTTTGCAGGATTTTCCGCCTGCGGCGGGTCGCTTCAGCGACATGATTCCACTCCGCCGCAGTGCGCTCCTACCCGGAGGGCTTTGTAGGAAAATTCGTTGAATTTTCCTACAAAGCAAAAAGACCCTTGATACAATCAAGAGTCTTATGCGGAAGAAGGGACTTGAACCCTCACGTACGTACATACACATGAACCTGAATCATGCCTGTCTGCCAATTCCAGCACTTCCGCAAGCAAGACATATTGTATCGTCTTTTTGACATTCTGTCAACCCCAAATTTTTTCTTTTTTTCACACAATAGAAAAAGCCACGCACTCCGCATGTTTTGCACCGCTTTGTGTATGGCTTTCTTTTATGTACTTCTTATTTTAGAAATATAAATTCAACAGATTTCCGGTGTTGTAGTTGTTGCCGTATCTGCCGTTTGCCGTATAGGTACCTGCCTTACCTGCCTCACTGTCCGCCGCAAAATTAATCATGGATGCCTGTGCGGAAACACGGTAACCATAGGAACCGTTGCCCTGGAACAAAGACTTTGCAGTACTTACATCCGCCTTCATGAAGCTGTCCTTGTCAATGCTTAAGGTATTGTCCTCAGTTATCGTAATACCCACCTTTGCTAACAGCTTGCTGTTGGTAGCTGATGCATAAACCATATTCGTGGTTCTCTGGTTTATGGAACTGCTGTCCGTCTTTCCTGCTGCGGAAACTACGGAATTATAATCCTTTACAAAGCTTTCCACTGCCTTGTAATCCTCATCCGTCATTTTATCTTCTTTGAATACGCCCTGGGAACCGGTTGCTAAAAGGGCATCTGCCGAGTCTTTTAATTTATCGGTTGTACTCTGCACTTCTGCTAACTTCTTGGTGTCCTCGGAAGTATCCTTTGTAACCTTATCATTTGCCAAAGCAGCAACTTCCTTGCTGTGCCCCGGATTGTAATATGCCTTCAGAAGCTTTCCGTAGCTTCCGTTCTTGATGCTCATGTAATCCGACAGGAAATTTAAGTTGGTGCTTCCAGTGGAACTGCCAAGTCCCTGAAACAGATAAGAATAATTTTGTTTCGCTGAAATATTCATACTCCATCCTTCCTTTCGTACTTACTATTATAACAAGGTTTCCGAAAAATGGCAATTTATTTTAGAGTATTTACCGCTTTTCGTCAGCTTCTGCCCTTACACAAGAAGGAAGCAGGCATAGCAGGCAATAATTCCCAGCATGCCGCAGACTTTTACCCAGTTCTTCTTAAATTTAACGGCTGCAAACATCAGCACGGTTCCCGCGATGCCGAAGTAAATCAGGTTGACCGTCTTGGGGTCACTGAAATCGTATACGCCGCCCTTTATATACAGTACATCCGTCAGTGCTAAGATTGCCATATTGAAAATATTGCTGCCAATCATATTTCCTGCTGCAATATCAAAGCTTTTCTTTTTAAATAAAGCAACGGACGAAGCCAGCTCCGGCAGAGAGGTTGCAATTCCCATAAACAGGGCTCCCGCAATGCCCTTTCCCAAATTGAGTTTATCGGAAATTTCATCCGTAACATAAGAAATGACAATGCTTAATGCTATAATTCCGATGCTCACCAGCACAAAACGCACAATAACCTGTTTTAAGGTAAGGCGGCTGTCATCCTCATCGGAAGCCTCTCCTTCTTCTCCCGATAAATGCTTGAAGCTGACACCGTAGCACACGAAAATAATAAGGCTGGTAATGCTTACCGTGAGAATTTCTATCTTCAGAATGCCCAGCATGTTCAAAAGAATTGCCGCATAGCCCACCAATATGGTGCCCAGTACATACAAATGACTCTTGGAAATATCCGCCTTGGAATAGGTCTTAAAGAACACCAGTGCCAGAACCGCCAGTATAAGCAAATTAAATAAATCGCTTCCCAAAATGTTTCCCATGCAAAGTCCCGGCTGTTTTAGCATAAGTGTCGAAGAAATGCTCGTAAACATCTCCGGCAGGGATGTTACCGCCGACAGCATGACACCGCCGATGAAAGCTCCTGACAGACTTGTCTTTTTGTCAATCAAGTCCACATAATCCGCAGCTTTGATGGACAAAAACGTAAGTCCGGCTGCCACACATAGGTACACTACATAAATCATAATTCATCCTCCTGTAAATAAAATGGCAAAAAAAATACCATGTATGCGGGTAATCATACACGGTTTTAAAAACTCCATGCACAATTACAAAATTGCACACGAGTCTCATTATTTAAGATATGCCAGGCATTGCTGCCGGTATGTTGACACATCACGCCTTCGGCGCCAACTACTCCCTCATTGGTAACTTTTGCATTTTATCGCTTTTTTGCGGCGCTGTCAAGTACGATGCTGTTCGTGTACCAATTCAAAGTTCTGCCTCTTCTGTCTGATTTAAAAGGGACAGCCGGCACGCTGGCCGGCTGTCCCAAACCCTAATACACCCTGTGGTCCGGAGAATGTCGTTTTGATATTATTTAGTGTAACATATCGGACCACAATCTATGGATAAAGATGACTTTACGCTTCCAGTAATTCCGATTCGAATCTACCGAATATATGTCGATTAAAATATGACTCTGCCATGGATTCCCCTTTCCAGGCATACCAGATGTCTTCCGGCACATCATAAAATCTGAGTATCTGTCCATCCGGTAATAATTCCAACTCCAGAGTGGCGCAAAGTGCATCGTATCCCGCAGCATTAATTGCTTTCGTAATTAGGTGGTATTTCTTCATTTGAATTCTCCTTATCAGGGTTTGACATAAGTAAAAGAATCAGACGTGTTGTCATAGTGATAATAATTTCCTCCTATGTAAGCAAAATGTGTACATTTAATGCGGTAGATTTCTCCGCTCACGGCATTTTTACATTCACAGGAACCAAGGAACCAATCATCATTTGTAATAGATCCTCCCCCCGAGGTTGCAATGGTGGTCCAGAAAATACCATTTTTCTGCTGAACCTTAATGTCCTTTACTCCAAGCTCCGATGCCATTTTAGTTGTTCCCGTTTCGGTTTGGATATAAAGCCCATAACTCATATAAGCTGCTGAAATATTGCAGCTTACCAAATAACTGGCATCTCTTTGTAAACTTCCGCTCTGAGGATTTCCGTTCATAATGACATCCGGATTTTCTAATCTCTCATCGGTAATATAAATCTGCATTTCCTCTATTGAAGCGAGTGACGCAGACTCAGATGCTGAAACATTCAATGGTAAAATCCCAAAGCTTAAAACAGCAGCCAACAACAGTGACAAAATTCTTTTTTTCTTTCTTGCTTTCATTGTTTTTCCTCCTAAATGAAATTATATGTTTTTTCTCCCCCCTATTATATATATGTGTTTAAAGTCCCTTTTTGTTACAAAAAAATAAAAAACTTTGCAAAATTCGCAAAGTTTTTTATTTTTACAAAGAATTAATGATTTTTTTCATTTCTTCAGTCGACACTGTCCCATACAAATAATACAAATCATCATTGTTTGTAAATACGTAAAGATTTTCTTCTCCCATATTGTATGAGTAGCATTCCATACCATTTATTTCTTCACTGCCACAATATTCCGCCTTTGGTGCCGTAACTTGGTCTTTAACCATTATACTATCAAATTGTTTAATACATATCCTTAAATATTGGTTCTTGTGTTCACAATGTATGTATCTCGCCTCTAACCTCACTGGCTCTGTACCCATTATTTTTATTTCTTCCACTTCCATCCCTTCCGGCAAATATCCCGGCAGCAAAATTCCTTCCTTTGCTTCATCCGGTACCTCGTCCCAGGAAGTGTACACCTCTTTATCATGTACCTCGTAATCCATACCCATATCCCCTTCCCCTACATACATGTTGGACATGGTATTTTTGCGGTTGATGATAAGGTCGAACAGGCCTTTCCTTGCCGTAGCATACGTTGCCAGATTCAGTCCGGAAAATACCAGAATCATAATAGCAGCGGCAATTCCTATATTTTTCAGTACACGGAAACGGTGCTGCTTCCCGGAAGCAGTTTTCCGCTCTGCCGAATCAGCAGCGTCCACAGCTTTCTCCCGCAAAGCTGCTTTCAGTTCCGCCCTGTCCGCCTCTTCCGAAGCCTGCTCCAGCTTTTCCGGATTATCCAGATAATCCCTTTCCAGACGTTCAAAGGCTTCCTCCGGGTTGAAAGCTTTTCCGCCGGGCAGAGGCTTTAACGTATCCAGAAGATTTAATATATTTTCTATTTCTTCAACATTCATCTCCTCAGCCGGTTGACCGGTGAGCCGGTCCAGCCGGTTTTCCAGTTGTTTAATCAGTTCCTCCGTGGAATTCCGGTCCATTCCGCATTCCGAAGTCTGCTTATTACTTGCTTTCATTCCAGTTTCCCCTTATCTTATCCTTCATTCTCTTAATCTTTACACGCACCGTATTTTCATTCATGTTCAGTTTTTCTGCAATTTCCGCCGACTTATATCCACACAGATAATAAGTGAACATTTCTCTTTCTTCCGGCTCTGTCAGCGTTTCCCTCAAAAGCTGACTATCATCAATAAAATCCAGATTTGAGTCCGTGACGCCTATATTTTTAATCATATCCTTCTCTTGATAAGAAATCGTCTGATTGTCTTTCATTCTGATTTGATTATAAATATAATACTTGGCCGTCACCACCAGCCATCCCATCGGTTTACCGGACTTCCGGATTTCATCCCACTTGACAAATGCCAGCAGGAAGCTTTCCTGCACAACATCTTCCGTAATATCTCCCACTTTACCCTCTTGTATCTCCTGCAAACGTTCCACTACCCGATACAATTTCTTGGCGTACTTCAAATAAAACTCCCGAAAAGCTTCTCTCTCCTCCATAACTTTTTTTCGTACCTCTCCCGCCTGTATCCGTCATTCCCCGACATGCGGCAGCACACCATTCATTGTCATGCCGCTGCACACTGAATAGTTGATTATCTGGTTACCAGTTTTCCGATGTATTCCAAACATCTTGTCAGCAGCTCATCTCTTTTCTCACGGTCACAGCTTGCCAGATAAGCATCCAGGTCAAAATCATCCCTTTTCTGCCCATTCACCAGGTAGTTGCTGTCTACGTGTAACTTTTCAAATAAAAGCTGCAGTTTTTCCACGGTAAGTCCACTGGCTCCGCTTTCCAGCCTGCGGTAATGGTCGTCACTGACATCTAAAATCTCTGCAAATTCGGCTTGTGAATAATTCATGTTTTCCCGAATTCGTTTTAACCTTTTTCCAATCTCCACATTACAATTTTTCTTCTCTTTCATCCTGTCATATCCTGCCTTTTTGCATGATAACGTAATCATATCAAGTAAAAAGGAAGCAAAGAAGTACATGATACGCCACATTTACAAGGCATATTATGCCCGCTTATTTTAAGTATATGAAAGGCACTTTTCAGAGTATCTTTCGCAATCTTGTGCATATCATCGGTTAAATCTGTTTGTGTTCTAAATGGAGATTGTGTTTTTCGGATTTCGGTTATAAAATAAAAAGAAAAGGAGATAGACCATGTTAGAAAAAAAGGAAACCATGCCTACGAATGAAGCTATGGCCATTAATCAAAATTATATGGCAGCAGAACGTACAGAATTGTCCAAGGTCCGTACCTCTCTTGCTTTGAATAACAGCAGACTTGCTGCGGAACGTACTCACCTTTCCTATCTGCGAACCATCGTCACCCTGCTCGGCAGTGCTGCTACCTTGTATCAGGCGCTCCCCCTGCTCGGCGTCAGTAAAATTTTTACCGCCGGCCTTACCGCCTTCCTGTTTCTTGCAGCCGCCTTCTTTATTTACAAAGATGCCACCACTTATCCCCGGCTCAAAAAAGAACTCGCCGAGATTGAACAGCGTATCTCAGTTTTGGCTAACGAAACGGAAGGAAAAATGTATCATTGGGAGGAAGACTAAGCTTCCTCCCTTCCTCTTTACACACCTTTAATTTCTTTAATTTTCTGTTCTAATTCCTTTGCTCCGGCCTGTGCATTGGCAATCGCCCTGCACTGCTTTTCAAAAAGCTCCTCCGGACAATTCGCATAATTTTCGTAATACAGCTTTCCGATTTCTGCGTAATTTTTCTTAATCACCTCTTCGCAGGTTCCAATCTGGCTTTTCAGACTGGCAATTTCCGCAAGCTGCTTTGCCTTGTCTGCTACCACCTTCCCCTTGCTGGTAGCTGTTTCTTCCACTTTCTTAATAAAATCCATATAAGTTTCCTCCTTTCGAAGCCTCGTTTTACTGTCTGCGTAATAAAGAAAGCTCCTCTTCCAAATCCTTAATGCGTTTCTGCAGTTCTTCATTGTTATGCTGCAGTCTCTGGATATCCTCGAGAACCGGGTTCGGAAGGTCTATCTGGTTCATATCCTCTCTCGGTACGGACTGGTTGTTCCGTTTTACAACGCGTCCGGGAACACCGACCACCGTAGAATTGGGCGGTACTTCTTCCAGCACCACGCTGCCCGCGCCAATCTTGGAATTTTCACCTATGGTAAAGGACCCCAGTACCTTGGCGCCCGCACTTACCATAACATTGTTGCACAGGGTCGGATGACGTTTTCCGTGCTCCTTACCGGTACCACCGAGGGTAACTCCCTGATAAAGAGTTACATTATCACCTACAATGGCTGTTTCTCCTATAATCACGCCATTGCCGTGGTCAATAAACAATCCTTTGCCAATCCGGGCGCCGGGATGAATTTCGATACCTGTCTTTCTGGCACCTTTCTGGGAAACCCATCTTGCCCAGAAATAATGCTTTCCTTCATACAATTTATGTGCAATGCGGTAATAAATAATTGCCTTGAAGCTGGGGTACAAAAAAACTTCCATATTGGAATGCATTGCCGGGTCCCGCTCCCTGATTACCTGCATTTCTTCTTTGATAAATTTTATAAAACCCATGATGTTATATCCTTCTTTTTTTTAGCTTATGCAGAGGAAAACAGTTTGTCAACGTGTTTTCCCCGCGAGTTCGCCATTAATCCTCTGCTATATCGGCGGTCTGCACCGGTATTACCTTCTGCAAATCAGCAAGTGATACTTCCACCTGATAACCGATTTTTCCTCCGCTGAATAAAATGGTTTCATAGTCTGCCGCCGTTTTATGAATAAAGGTTTTGAACAGTTTTTTCATTCCTATGGGCGAACAGCCTCCGTGCACATAGCCGGTAAGAGGCAGCAAATCCTTTGCCTTTAACATTTCTATGCTCTTTTCCCCGGCTGCCGAAGCCGCCTTTTTCAAATCAAGTTCCCTGTTGACCGGAACCACAAACACATAATGATTGCCTGTCTTCCCAACCGTTACCAGCGTCTTAAACACGGTATCGGGATTTTCTTTTAGGATTTCTGCCACTTCCATGCCGTTTACCGCACCGGTTTCTACATAACAATAGCTTTTATAAGAAATCTTTTTCTGGTCAAGCACTCTCATGACATTGGTTTTCTCATCTGCTTTTTTACCCATGCTACATCTGCCCTTCCGTATTGCAATACAGGTTACCACATCTGCCCTTTTATATCTCACATGCAGGTTACTGCACTTGACATTGTATCACAATCTGCAAACATGTTACAAGACGGATATTTCATGTCTTGGAAGTTCTGCTTTCTATTTGCAATGCCAATTCGTTTATATGCCTGCCTGTTTTCTTTTTTCACAGAATATATAACTGCTGGCAGTTATAACCCCGCCTGCATAATTTCCGACCTTATAATAGATAAGGGTAGAATGGCCGCCTCCGTTCCGTCCTCACTGCTGCCGCACAAAATCCCTACCAGATATCCTTCCTCATCATAAACGCCGCATCCCGACATGCCGGAATGGGTTTCGGCTTCCACCAGCATCATATTGATACCGAAATCGTCCAGATAAATCCAGATATCGGTAACAGTTCCCTCGGTTGCCTCAACATCCATACCTTCTTCATAACACAGAAAACGGACAGTATCCCCTTCCTTCAGTGCATCATAACGGGATACTTCAAAAGCTGCCGGTTTTGCTCTCTTAAAATCATCCTTTGCCGCCTGCAGTATGGCAATATCCGCATTTTCAGAAAGATACAGAAGTGTTGCTTTTTTTGTATCTCCCGATACGCCAAATGTAACATCGCATTCCGTACCTATATTCATTCCCAGCATCATATGACCGGCTGTCAGGATATAGGCATTTTCTCCCTTGTAAGAATAAAGCACGCCCTGTCCGGACAAATAAGGAGTTTCTATTTTTAACACGTAACTGTTTCCCTCGTTCCGCTCTGTATCGGCATTTCTTTGCCAGATTAAAATGCCGATGGTTGCTATAATGATGACTATGGCTATTATAGCAAAAACCTTTACATCTTTTCCATTCTTTTCAGTGGTTTTCTCCTGAATAATTGATTTTTGTTTCTTTGTCTGCTGCTTATTCTGCTCGTCCATATACTTTCTTTTCGCCCCCCTTAGCTTACCGTTTTCCCTGTTTACGTGCTATTTGTTCTTTTTCTTCTATAAGCACGTAGATTTTACTTCGGGGTTACGTGCCTTTTGCTCTTTTTCTTCTATTGGCACGTATATTTTACTTCAAGGTTACGTGCCTTTTGCTCATTTTCTTCTATTGGCACGTATATTTTACTTCAAGGTTACGTGCCTTTTGCTCTTTTTCTTTTATAGGCACGTAAGGCATTCTTAGCTTTTACGTGCTTTTAAACATTTTTCTCCCATCGGCACGTAAACTCTACCAATTTCCTACGTGCTTGGGAACATTTTTCTCCCATCGGCACGTAAACTCTGCCAATTTCCTACGTGCCTTTGAACATATTCTCTCATTGGCACGTAAACTCTGCCAATTTCCTACGTGCTTGGGAACATTTTTCTCCCATTGGCACGTAAACTCTGCCAAATACACAAAAAGCCCGCCAAGGCGGGCTTTTTGAAAAAACAAGCAGAACGATAAGCCGGGTTATGTCGTTGGACAATCATCTATCTAACTCTGCCGTTACCGGCAGCCTTAAGCGACCTACCTGAAAACAGGCCGGGCAAGCCTATGGTTTTCTTTTGGTCTTGCTTCG
>OIYP01000630.1_pt1 | contig 22176 bp, 16 predicted proteins | sample 1588261 | NCBI WGS metagenome assembly OIYP01 (sample SAMN03283293) | human gut metagenome | biome: human-associated habitat; material: feces | host: Homo sapiens | place: Peru | collected 2012
TCCCACTCGGCACACATTGCGGTCAGCATCAGAGCGAGCCACCACATGCTGATGCGATACATCTGGTTCATCTGTGAATATTATTTCCTTTTCTGCCAACACGGTATCTTTCAGTGCTTTTACATCTGCCACAGTATTCGGATCATCAAACGGATCCGAACATAATAATAAGGTGTATTTTCCTGTTTTCACTTCACCATATGCAATCAGATAATAGCGGTCTGACTCATTTTTATCCACATCCAGACGGATTGGGTTTTCCCAGTCCTTTTTTTGTTGAATGTCTTCATCATCACTATTCCAGTAATCAGAACGGATCAGTATCATATCATTATAAAATCCATAGCCATCATATTCATTTGCAACTTCATCAAACGTGTAATCTTCTCCATACTGATCCTTCCATATCACATCCAGATATGGTGCATCATCGGTTTTATCTGTAATGTCTGTCGGAATATTACCGGTGTAAACATTTTTCGGGCAGGATTTTATCTCGATACTATCAAGTTCACGTTCCTCCGGTACATAATTGCGATACGCTGTCCACATCCCATTTTTGCAGATCAGGCTGTAGTTGTTATTGATATCTTTATCTGATAACACAAAATTTCCTGCTGTTCCATTCTCTGCTATGATATAGGTATGCTCATTTAAAAGATTACCAGATATAGCATGACTTCCCACCTGGAACTGTGTAACACCGCTTACCTGTCCATTAATCTGAACGTATCCATTTTGATCAAGAACAAGCTTTCCCTTTGCCGCACTGCCACCACTTGTGAAATTGCCCTTTACCTGAGCATCTATTATTTTTGTAAGATCCAGACAACCACCGTTTTTCAATGTAATATTGTTTAACTGCGCTGTTTCATCTTTCGGCTGCAGTCTTCCTCCTGCATCTAAAACAATATCTTTAATCCCTGTTGTAATGACACCTGACACAGCACAGTTGTTTACGGTCAATACTGTATTTGCATTTCCCCTGATCTCCACAAGACTGATCTCGTCATATCCATTTTGTTTACCTGAAAGCGTAAGTGTTGCAGATGTTGTGTCCTCTGCCGAAATAATATCCCGCACTTTTGCATCTGCGTCCAGATTTAACTCCACACTCCCCGTATAGGCAGTCCTCTCACCTGCTGACGCTTTATGTCCCATATAGATATTCTGGAACATTGTATCACTGTTTGCATTTACAACTGTGAGTGACGCTTTCGTCCCCACCGCTGTATTACTGTGATATCCTCCTGCATAGATGGTTGGAAGAAGTTCTTTTTCTGTGCCGCCAAAACCACCCAGGCTGGCGTCCCCTCCTCCCGGCAAATATGTTTTTACATTATCCAGTGTAAGGCTGTGCCCTGCAAGAAAAATCTCACGATGCGGCACAGAATTCATACTATTGGTAGAGATAAAACCAATCTGGATATCCCGGATCACAACACCGTCTCCCATGATCTGGATTGGTCCGCTGAACGTAATACTTCCTGTATTATTTCCAGTAATCACTGTCCCGTCCGGTATCTCAACAGGCATCATCTGTCCGCTCGCTTCTGCCTGACCTCTGACGGAAAAGCTTCCAGTTACAACAATATTCTTCTGCTTTTGTGCAAGTGCCGACAGAAACTCATTCTCATTCGACACTGTAACTGCTGTCTCAGCCGCCGCAGCCACATTCCACAGCAAATGATTTTGGGTTACTCCCTCTGCTCCCCCAGACGGTATGCCACAGATCAGCAGGCCCGCAGCCATAACTCCACAACAGAAACGTATCGTCCTTTTTTTCATATACTCATTTTCCCTTCTTTTGTACATAAAAAGACCCAGTATATATCCTTGTTTTGAATATCCCCTGATGTCCTTACAAAAAATATATCTGAGTCTCATTTCAATTCGCCAAAATATGGTTTATCATATCTTATTTTTATGATCGTGTCAATAAATTTTATATTTTTTTATGTATTTTTATCTGTGCAGGAAATAGGTATTATCCATGCCATATGTTCCAAGATACTCATATCCCGTATAACCATACATTTCTTTTAACTTATTCAGATTCTCATCCCGGTCTCCCGGATAATTGATATAAGATATCACAATTCCATCGTTATGATCTGCCCAATTTGAGATCTGTGCCTGTTCAATCTCATCTGCGGTAACAAATGTAATGCTTTTATAATTAGAATACTCTGCAAATTCCGGGTACAGCCAGTAACTTTCTCCCTCCAACACACAAATACAGTCATACTGATTGTGTGCATATGCCTCCGCAAGTAAATTCTGACTTTCTTGAAAAAGATACTGCCATCCGCAGGATGAAAAACTTCCCCAGGCGATCACCGCGATCATCATTGCCGTTACCACGATAAACGCTCCGTCTTTCAATACCTGTCTCCAAATCGCGCAGGTCAGACACATCACAGCCGTAAATGCGATCGCATAAATCGGCCACATATACCGGTCTGCATTTACAAAGGTTATTTTCGATACGATCATAAAATAGCAGACACACGGCGCAAAAATCAGAATATAACGGATCTTAACCTTATAATCTAACGGTAATGACAGCTTTTTCATTTTACTTTCTGTCAGAACATCCGTATATTTCTGTAACATACCAACACACGCCAATACAAACAAAGCAATCAAAATATATGCCAGTATATTTCCAAACAGCTGACTGTTCACGATCTGGAAAAACGCCTTCAGATTATCCCAGTAATTATCACTCTTTTTAAAATTGTCAATCGCCTCCGTTCCGCGATATCCAAAGAAAATATGTTTGATCATCGCCGGGAAAACCGCAATTGAAATACCACCTGCACATCCCATTGTCAGACAGAACCACGCTGTCTCTGCATACCGTTTCTTTTTTAGCAGATAAATCCCATAAACAACGGACAGAAAGAATGCATATACGATCACATAATAATGCGTAAGTGCACCTGCTATCGTTGTCAGACCTGTCAGCAGATAAAATTTTCTGGTCTGTTTTTCATCAACCTGTTTCAGAAACAGACAGGTCAGCAGAGTTACCCAGAACGTTGCCATGCAATACATTCTGAAGTAGGTTGCCGTCATAATAATTCCGCTGAGCGTCACAAATGAAAGTGATATGCTCCACAAAATAAACTTATCATCCGTAAACAGATTTATTATTTTTCTTACCATATATAGTGTCAGCAGAACAAAAATGATATTGATGCCGGCAGCAAACCATTTCGAAAATTTATTCGGGAAAACGGAACAAATCGTATGTATCAAGGCATAATATAAAGGCGGATGAACATCATTTGTCTGATTTCTCCATACATTCACATAATCAAAACGCTGTCCGTTCTGTACTTTCATATAATCATCATACACTGACGTTCCTGGCGTATATGTCTTATCATACTCAATTTCCATATCAATTCCATTTCCATTGTAGTTCGATAATCCATAGGTATAAATCTCATCAATGTAATAATTTACCTTCATAGACACAGCTAATATCATAAAAATCGCCAATACCAAATATAATATAGCTGACTTCGGTATTTTTTTTACTTTCTCTAACATCCGTATATGACCTCTCTTTACTGATTTAGAGAAAAACATTGACACTTTTTAGAGCATCATCTAAAATATGAATCGTCGTTATCATATTGAGTCTACTCTATTTAGGCTTTTCTCTAAATCATAAGGTCATTATATAGAGTAATCTCTAATTTGTCAATGCTGTTTTTAGTCTATTCTCTAAAAATACAAGGAGGTACTCTATGAATAGTGTGGATCGTGTCAAAGAACTATGTAAAGAATATAAAATTCCTGTCTCCCGTCTTGAAAAAGAACTGGGTTTTTCAAATGGATATATTAGTCAGTTGCGAAAAGGTTCTTTCCCAGCTTCCCGCTTAATGCAAATCGCGGATTACTTTCATGTCCCGGTCAACTATTTACTTTTCGGAAGTGAATGTATGGATACAAATGATGAAAATCACAATGATATTTCCCATGATCTGGAAATTTTAAAACAAAAACTGAATAGTCAGGAAAACACTCCTGTCTTTTATAAGAAAAAAGCTCTTTCCAAAGAAGATGCCATCTTTTTTGCCGGATTGATCGATCTTATGATCCAACGCCTGCAATCTTCTAACAATAACTAAAACGAGATTGCATATGATAACACATCTGCCATCATATGCAATCCCAATAAAAATAATGCTGTCTTTTATCTCCCACAGGCACGTCCCGGACAGCCCGCACAGCCTCCGGCAGAATCAGCCACACTGACGCTGTTCTCATAGATCGTTGTCAATGCACAGACTGCCTGCGCAGAAATTCCCTGTTCTGTTCCGGTAAATCCCAGTCCTTCTTCTGTTGTTGCCTTCACATTGATCTGGTCTTCTGATATCTTAAGTGCTTCTGCAATATTTTTCTCCATCTGTTCAATATGCGGACGCATCTTCGGCTTCTGTGCAATGATCGTCGCATCAATATTTTCCACGATATAACCTTTTTCTGCAATCAGTTCTGCCACATGTTCAAGTAATTTAATACTTGAAATTCCTTCATATTTCGGATCAGTGTCCGGAAAATGTTTTCCAATATCACCAAGAGCTGCTGCACCAAGCAAAGCATCCATAATAGCATGAAGTAAAACATCTGCATCCGAGTGTCCCAAAAGCCCTAATGTATGCGGAATCTTTACCCCGCCAATGATCAGGTCTCTTCCCTCAACTAATTTGTGAACATCATATCCCATTCCTACACGCATTTTTTTCTATCCCTTTCATAAAATTTTTACTGTGGTGGATTACACTTCGAACATGGTGTAAATCCTCTTGCTTCTGCCTCTGATAATATCTCTTCAATATCACTTTTTCTTAAATACCAGCATCCTGATCTTATTATACAGAAAAAAATACCGATATACAACAAAAGACCTCAGAATGTCTGAGGTCTTGAAGTAGCGGAAGGGAGATTCGAACTCTCGACACTACGGGTATGAACCGTATGCTCTAGCCAACTGAGCTATTCCGCCATATTAAATTGTCATCAGAAGTTCTGATGTAATGGGACCTATAGGGCTCGAACCTATGACCCTCTGCTTGTAAGGCAGATGCTCTCCCAGCTGAGCTAAGATCCCGTCCGTGTCGGTCGCTTTCCGCAACCGACTTCTAAAGTATACTATTTCAAAATAAAAATGTCAACACTTTTTTTCATATTTTTTCAAAAAATTTCAAAAAAACATTCTTTAACAACAAAACAACCAGATTATGCCAGTAACCGTTCCACCAGTCTCACACATTCCGCTGCATCTTTGGAATATCCATCCGCTCCGATCTCATCTGAAAAACTCTCTGTGATCGCCGCTCCTCCGATCACGATCTTCGCCGTGCATCCTTTCTCTTTTGCAAGTTCCACAACATCTTTCATCCGCATCATCGTGGTCGTCATCAGTGCAGAAAGGCCTATTACCTTTGCGCCCTCTTTCATTGCAGTATCCACGATCACATCTGCCGGAACATCCTTGCCAAGGTCGATCACATGATACCCGTAATTTTTCAGCATCAGAACCACCAGATTCTTGCCGATATCATGAATATCCCCCTCAACAGTTGCTACAACGATCGTTGCCATTGCCTCAGTATTGCTGCGCTCTAACATCGGCTCTAAATATTCGATTGCAAGTTTCATCGTATTGGCGGAAGAAATAAGCTGTGGCAGAAAATATTTCTTTTTATCAAATAATTCTCCCACTTCATTGATCGCAGCGATCAGATGTTCATTGATAATTTCATCCGGTTTTGCACCGTCATCTAACATCTTTTTTACTTCATCTAACACATGCTCTTTATTTCCCTTTAAAACTGCCTGAAATACGCCGCTTCCTGCACTCTCCTTTTTGGTCTCACCACTCGCAGATGCACCTGTCGGAGTCTTTTGAACCATCACCCGTTCCATGCCGGCATATTTTTCTGATAAAAAGTTCATCCTTTCAATATAACGGATATCACTTTCCTTCTTATTTAAAAGCATATCAGATGCAAACGCAGCATTCATCAGAAGTTCCTGAGACGGATTTGCGATCGCCATCGTAAGTCCGTTTGCGATCGCCATCGTAAGAAATGCCGTATTGACATAAGTACGCTCAGGCAGTCCAAATGAAATATTGGAAAGTCCACACGCCGTTGGAAGTTCCAGTTCATTTTTGCAATAAGAAAAAGTCTCAAAACATTCTAATGCGGCATTTGGATTTGCCCCGATCGTGGCAACCAGTCCGTCCACAATGATATCTTCTTTTGCCATACTAATTCTGACTGCCTCATCCATGATTGTGCGGATAATTCCATGTTTCTCTGCAGAATCTTTCGGCAGCCCCTCATCTGAGAGAGGAAGCAGGATAAACATTGCACCATATTTCTTTGCAATTGGAAGGAGTTTTTCAAACTTTTCTTTTTCCAGTGATATTGAGTTGATAAGTGCACGTCCCGGATAAATACGAAGTGCAGCCTCAATAATATCCACGTGGCTGGAATCAATACAAAGCGGGCAGTCCACCGTTGAAGTTACCTCATATATGGTACGCAGCATCATTTCTTTCTCATCAATACCATTCATACCCATATTGATATCAAGGATCGACGCTCCGTTTTCTTCCTGCTCTAATGCCATCGTGCGGACAAGATTTAAAGAACCTTCTTTTAACTCAGCCTGCAGCTTTTTCTTTCCGGTCGGGTTAATGCGCTCTCCAATGACCATAAAACGTCCATCGAGTGTGATCTCCACTGATTTGCGTTCTGAAGTCAGCATTCTTCTCTTTGTCTGAAGCGGTGCTTTGACCGGAATATCCTTTACTGCCTGCTTTAAAGCGCGGATATGTTCCGGTGTTGTTCCACAGCATCCTCCAATGATGGCTGCTCCCTCTTCGACTAACTTTTTCCCGACTTCGGCAAATTCTTCCGGTTCTACATTAAAAACGGTCTGACCATCGATCAACTCCGGCATGCCGGCATTCGGTTTCGCAAGAAGCGGTATCGTTGCGTACTCTGCCATTTTTGCGATCGGTTCTAACATAGCTTCCGGTCCGGTTGAACAGTTCATCCCGACCGCATCCGCACCAAGACTCTGCATCACAACAACCGCTGTAACCGGATCAGTTCCGTAGAGTGTTCTTCCGTCTTCATTGTAGGTCAGTGAAACCATAATCGGCAGATCACACACTTCCCGGATCGCAAGTACCGCCGCACGGCATTCCTGCAGGCTCATCATCGTCTCAACTACAAAAAGGTCAGCCCCTGCATCTGCGATGATCTTTGCCTGTTCTTTATAAACATTCACCAGGTCTTCAAACATCAGATCTCCTAACGGGTAAAGCTGTTCTCCTGTCATGGTAAGATCTCCGGCAACCAGCGCATCCGTACCTTTTGCGGCTTCTTTTGACAATGCGACCAGCTTACGGTTCATCTCCTCTAAATGATCTTCTAAACCGTATTCTTTTAACTTGATCCTGCTCGCGGTAAAAGTCGGAGCAAATAAAATATCTGTTCCTGCCTCCACATACTGTTTCTGCAGATTAACCAGTACTTCTGAATTTTCCAGAATCCACTGCTCCGGACATACTCCGACCGGCATTCCTGCTTTCTGTAAATTCGTTCCTGTCGCACCATCAAGCAGTACCGGACCATTTTTTACCAGCTCTCTAAACGCTTCTCTTGTCATCTCTGCCAGTTCCTTTCTTTTCCATGTCATTTGTATTTTCTGTGATCTGCCGTCTATTCATCGGATCACTTCAGCAGTTCTCTGTTGTTTATACTTTTCTAAAGGATGGTACCACCCCCGGCAACATATTCTCCATCATACAATACAACTGCCTGACCCGGAGTTACCGCACGCACCGGCTCTAAAAATTCACAGTGTATCGTATCCTCCCCTGTTCTTGTTACCTTGCACATACTTCCACTGTGGGAATAACGTATTTTGGCTTTTAAAAGCATCTCATCTTTAATATCCGGAATTGACATAAAATTAATATGATCCGCATCCAGTTCATAGGTAAACACATCTTTATTCTCGCCAAGTACAACTTCATTTGTCTCCGGACGTATCTCTGTGACAAAAACCGGATGCCCAAATGCGATTCCGAGTCCTTTTCTCTGTCCGATCGTGTAATGTGTGATTCCTTTATGTTTTCCAACCACAGTTCCGTCTGTCAGGACAAAATTTCCCGGAGGCGGTACCTGACCTTTGCATTCCCTGTCAATAAAACCGGCATAGTCGTTGTCAGAGACAAAGCAGATTTCCTGGCTGTCTTTTTTATGTGCAACCATAAGACCGATATTCTCGGCGATCTTACGGATCTCATCTTTATGATAGGCACCAACCGGCATCAGTGTATGTGATAGCTGCTCCTGCGTCAGATTATAAAGTGCGTAGGTCTGATCTTTTGCTGCCGTTACAGAATTTTTGATCGCATATCTTCCATTAGAAAGCTGTTCAATTCTCGCATAATGTCCGGTTGCAATGTAATCTGCACCAATTGCAAGACTCCTGTTTAACAGTGCTTCCCATTTTACATAACGGTTGCAGGCAATACACGGATTCGGCGTTCTGCCCTTTAAATATTCCGCGGTAAAATAATCCATAACATTTTTCTTAAATTCCTGTTTAAAATTCATGACATAATACGGGATTCCCAGACGGTCTGCCACTCTTCTCGCATCATCTACCGCAGAAAGACCACAGCATCCGCCACTCTCCTCCTGCACAAATTCATCCTCATCCTGCCAGATCTGCATGGTCACACCAATGACGTCATATCCCTGTTCTTTTAAAAGGTATGCTGCCACGGAGGAATCCACACCACCGGACATGCCGACTACTACTTTCTTTGCTGCCATTTTATTCTCCATTTCATCTATCTCAAATTTTACATATAATCCTTATTCCTGCACACTACCTATTATTTGACCATACATCGCACCATTGTGCAATATTTTTTTCCGGCACGCTTATTATTTTTTTGCAAAATTTATGAGAAACCCAATCTGAGTTTCTCATAAATAGCCGTTTCTGCACAGACCAGCTTTCTTTCCGTCCATGCCAAACCAATATAATCATTACCGTCTGCTTTTCACATTTTATAACAGTAATGTAATTTCATCATCCCATTCTGCGATCAGATCTTAGAATTATAAAGCTCACCTGTTCTGTAATTATAAGTATAAGAACCTGATTTCTGATAAGTATTCGCCTTTGCTGCCTCACTCTTTGCATAAGATTCTGCACGTGATGCCTGACGTTTTACTTCTGTTCCATAATAACTGTTATCTGCAAACATTGTCTTAACTTTGCCCATGTCAGCTTTCTTAAACTTCTCTTCATCGATCGTAAGTTTATTATCTGCTCCAATGGAAATACCGATATCGGAAAGTGACCTGCGGTTTGCCTCTGTCACACTTACCATGCTTGCACCAGCTCTTAAAATACTTTTTGTATTCGAATCGCCGACTTCATCAAGCAGGCTGTTATAGCTGTCTGTAAAGTCTTTCACAGCTTTATAAATCGCATCCGTATCATATCCGGTTGTCTTATTTCCATCCTTATCTGTCTTTGTCACTTCTTTAAATAAGGATTTATCTCCCGTCTCCTGAAGTGCTGCAACGGATTTTTCCACATTCTTCGCATCACTCTCGATTGCTGCAAGTGTCTTAGTGTCATCTTTGGATGTTGATGTTGAAGAAGATGTTGTATCACCAGAGCCGCTGACCTGCCCGCCTTTTCCATAGTAGGCATCTAACAGTTTAAAATAGCTGCCGGATTTGATTGTTGCCCAGTCACTGTAATTAATTCCAAGTATATCACTTCCTGACATACTGCTGGAAAATAATGAATTCTTAGATGACGTGGTATTTAATCCAGAGAACAAAACTCCCATTGAATATGAATTATAACCGGAAATCGTTGCCATATATCTCACTCCTTTGAAATAATACAATAGATTACCAAAAACTTCCCTGTTGTTTCTTATATCGTCATTTTAGGCTGTTTTCTTTACATTTTCAAGTATTTTACACATTCAAAATAATCATTTCGTGCGTATGGGTAACCTCACCAATTTTTTTGTATTTTTCCCTGTTTTTTTGTTTTAAATCACTAAAAAAATTGTTAATTTATTATTCATACTTTGTTCATATATGATTGATATACTAAATACAGTTAAAAAATACTTAGACAACTTGTTATAATATACTTGATAAATTTTTTTCATAATAGCTCAGGCGCCGAAAGGTGTCTGGGCACTCCTCATTTATAGAGAAAATAACCAGAATGTACGCTATACGGACATTCTGGTTATTTAAAAATCGATGTACCAGACATCGAATCAGATATTCTCAATCTGCCAGTCGATCGGCGCGATCCCATTTGCTTTTAAGAAATCATTTGCCTGGCTGAAATGTCTGCATCCAAAGAATCCTCTGTATGCTGAAAGCGGACTCGGATGCGGTGCCTTTAAGATCAAATGCTTCGGATTCGTGAGCATCGGGATCTTGCTCTGTGCGGGTCTGCCCCACAGCATATATACGATTGGACGATCCTGGGCATTGACAGCCTGAATGATCGCATCGGTAAACTGCTCCCATCCTCTTCCCTGATGGGAATTGGCCTGATGCGCGCGAACCGTCAGCACCGTATTCAAAAGAAGCACTCCCTGATCCGCCCATTTTTTTAAATATCCGTTGTTCGGTATATAACAGCCTAAATCATCCTGCAGTTCTTTATAAATATTCTGCAATGATGGTGGAATCTCCTTCTGTGATGGCAGTACTGAAAAGCTCAGACCATGTGCCTGATTCTCATTGTGATACGGATCCTGTCCTAAGATCAATACTTTCACTTCACTAAGCGGTGTAAAATGCAGCGCATTGAAGATATCATCTGCCGGCGGATAAATGACCGCCCTGCTGTATTCTTCTTTTACAAATTGAAATAATTCCCTGTAATATGGCTTTTTAAACTCTCCCTGAATAGCCGGAAGCCAGTCATTTGTGATCATTGCCATGATAAATTCTCTTTTCTTTATTTTTATCTTCTTACAGAAACACCATGCTCTGCCAGATAATCTTTCAGATCGCGGATTTCAAGTTCTTTATAATGGAATAAAGACGCTGCAAGTGCTGCATCTGCTTTTCCTTCCGTCAATGCATCATAAAAATGTTCTTTCGTACCCGCTCCACCGGAAGCAATTACAGGAATGGATACATTTTCCGCAATGGTGCGCGTCAGTTCAAGATCATAACCTGCCTTTGTTCCATCACAATCCATGCTCGTCAGAAGAATTTCCCCCGCACCGAGTCTGTCTGCTTTCATTGCCCACTCTACTGCATCAATGCCAACATCGATACGTCCGCCATTTTTATAGATATTCCATCCCGAACCATCAGCTCTTTTTCTGGCATCGATCGCCACAACCACACACTGACTGCCAAACTTATCTGCAGCCTCACTGATAAGTTCCGGGCGGTTGATCGCAGATGAATTGATGGATATCTTATCGGCTCCCTCGCGGAGTAAGGCTTTAAAATCATCCACAGTACGGATACCCCCGCCGACAGTAAATGGTATAAATACCTTTTCTGCCACCTTGCGCACCATATCCACAACCGTCTCCCTTGCATCTGAAGTTGCAGTAATATCAAGAAATACCAGTTCATCTGCGCCTGCTTTATCATAAGCTGCTGCTATCTCCACCGGATCTCCGGCATCTCTTAAATTTACGAAATTAACACCCTTTACCACACGTCCGTTATTCACATCCAGACACGGAATAATTCGCTTTGTAAACATTTTTATCCTCCCGTCTTAAATCCCGGCAAAATTTTCTAGTATCTTAAGTCCGACTGTACTGCTTTTTTCCGGGTGGAACTGACATGCAAAGATATTGTCCTGTTCCACAGAAGCGTGAATATGTGTGCCATATTCCGTAGTTGCCTTTACGATCATATCATCCTTTGCTTTCAGATAATAAGAATGAACAAAATAAACATACGGATGTTCCGGCAGCCCTGCAAATAATCTTCCATTATTCTGAAAATCCAGTGAATTCCATCCGATATGCGGTATTTTTAATCCTTCTGTATCCGGTATCCGTAAGATCTGTCCGTCTAACAAATGCAGTCCTTCCACTCCGCTGCTTTCCTCACTGCCTTCAAATAAAAGCTGCAGTCCAAGACAGATTCCAAGAAATGGCTTTTTCTCTTCTGACACTTCACGAATTACTTTGTCCAACTCATATTTTTTTAACTGATCCATCGCCTCGCCGAAAGAACCAACCCCCGGTAATATTACCTTGTCTGCCTGACGGATCTCATGAAAATCCCTTGTTACCACGCAATCCTGATGTAAAAAATCAAGTGCTTTCTGTACGCTCTTTAAATTACCTGCATCATAGTCTATGATCGCTATCATTTTTATTCCTCACTAAGTCCTGCATCATCCAGTATCCGGTAAATCTCTTTTGAATATGCAGTCCGGTCTTTCATGCCATACACTTCAAGTGCTCTTTGGGCATCGATCTTAAATGCTTCCAATGCCTCCTCTGCTTTTGCCTGTATGTCTGAAATCTCTCTGTCACATCCAAGTTCTTTGGCATCACTGCTGTATTCATCACATCTTCCGATCGTACTGATCAGCGAATCTAATGCCATATCATAAATTTTCTGATTCATCAGATTCTGATATGCTCTGTACTGCCCTGCCGTGTATGCAAGAATACGGTATTTTCTGTATGTATCCTGATCTTTCTCCTTTACCTCAAGACCAGATACATCCTGAAATGCCTGCTCATAATTACCCTTTGCATATGCATCTTCCGCATTTGAAAAACTGCTGGAATAACCCACTAAATTAGTTGCTAATACTACAAGAACAAGGAATGAAAATACCATCACAAAGATCAGAATTACCGGTGCCTTCGGGAGTGGAGGTGTCAGATCCGGCTCCTTTGGTGGCTTCGGTTTCTTTTCTTTCTTTGGCTTTTTCGGTTTCTTCTCTTTCTTTGGCTTCTTCTCTTTTTTCTTTTTTTCTTTTTTCTTCTTTTTATCTTCTTCCGGATCTGATTTTTCTTCTTCCTTCGGCGCGTCCGATATACCTGGAATATCTCCAAGTTCCTGTAATATCTGCATATTCGGATCTGACAGATCAATGTCGCCTGCATTTTCTTCTGTTATCACTTCTTTTCCGGACGATGCAGGATCACCTTCCTCATCCTCATCATCTTCCCCAAAAAGAATACGTGATAATTTTTTCAGGAAACTTTCTTTTTTCGGCTTGTCTTCCCTGTCATTTGGCATGACATCTGACATGCTGTCCGAAGTATTTTCACTTTCGCCTGCTCCATCATCTCCAAATATATCCGCTTCACCAAGATCTCCAAAATCGTCTAGTCCATCACTGGCTGCATCCTCCATGCCTAAAGCATCACTTTCGCCTTTGTCTGTGTGATCCGTCATCTGTGCACCTTCTGTCACGTCAGCGCTTTCCTCCGATATATCATCCGATATTCCAAAATCTCCAAGTCCGTCTAGATCATCCAGTCCGCCTAGATTCTCCGGTGCTTTCGTATTCTCCTGCTGCCCGCTCTCTTCTTTTTCATCCGGCTGCGGTTCTGATGTCTGTGCAGGTTCTTCCTTTTTCATGATATCATCAATTCCCGGAATATCTCCAAGCGTATCCATCATGAAATCATCTTCTTTATTATTCTGACCTGTTCCATCTACAATCTGATCTAAACTGTTAAAGAAATCATCTTTTGTTTCCGCTTCTGGTGCAGACTTCTCATTTGCCAATTCCTTTTCAAATTGTTCTAAAAAATTATCTTCCGCCTCTTTGGAAAGTAAATCATTTTCCATCTCATTCATAATATCATCCTCTGTCCGCATCGTTTTACTCCCGGTTTCTTTCTCTGCATCCATATCTTTTTCTGATAAGGAATTTAACAGTCCATCCAGATAATCCTCTGTCCCGCTCATCCGACACCTCCGTCAAGCCTATAACTTAATTTGGGGATGTGACAATATATCACATCCCCTTCTTCGCTTCAACCTAATCAATGCTTTTATCAATTAAATTATCAATAGCCTCTACAAGATTGCCGATTTCAGGTTTTGTCAACTGGGCATCTGCCCCTAACTGTTTACCTTTGATTCTCATTTCTTCATTAACTAAAGATGAGAAAATAATAAGCGGTATCTTCTTCATATTATCGTTCGTCTTAACAAGTTTGGTCAGTCTGTGTCCATCCATCATCGGCATCTCGATATCAGTGATAATACAATGAACCTTATCACGTACATTACCCGCCTTTTCAAATTCGGTCAGCTTATCCCATGCCTCCTGGCCATTCATTGTCACGATCAGATTGGTGTATCCTGCCTTCTTCAGACAGTCTGTGATCAGACGGCTAAGAAGCGGCGAATCCTCGGCGATCAGGATCGGTGAATCACAGCGCTCACGGCTTGCCATATTATCAACATCTGATACCTTAAGACCTGTCTCCGGACTGATATCAGATACGATTTTCTCAAAGTCAAGGATGATGATCAGCTTGTCATCCATCTTGATCACTCCTGTGGATGCACTGTTATCCTCTGTATTGATCGTCGAATCCGGCTTGATAATAGACTCCCATGATACACGGTGAATGCCAATTACAGCATCTACATGAAACGCAATATTTAATTTGTTGAAGTTTGTGATGATAAAAAGTCCCTTGCCATCTCCACTCTCTGCCATCCCCAGACATCTTTTCAGATTAACAACGGTAATCATTGTATCACGCGGCATGAAAATACCTTCCACACTTGGATGAGAATTTGGTACCGGTGTTACCGGCTGATACGTCAATATCTCTCTGATCTTTGCAACATTGATTCCATAATGATTATTTCCTAATGTAAATTCCAGGACTTCCAGCTCATTCGTTCCTGACTCTAAAAGTATATTTGTATCCATTCCTGTCTCTCCTCCCGCGTATCATTTGCTACGCAATTCATTGCTTTTGCCATTGCATAAATATTAATGTCATTATAACACATTACTAATATCATTACAAAGTAATTTGATAATTTGTTTCACTGATATTTACATACAGATCCAGACTTTCAATACTTGTCACACTGTCCGGTACCTGAAACAGCAACACGGTATTTTCTGTCGCACCAGCCGGAATTGTTTCCTGATACAATGCAAAATCAGATGGAAGTATGGTATTTTCCTCATCTGCTTTTTCCTGACCATTGACCATGACAGAAAACTTCGGTGTCTTTGCAAAATTGTCGATCGCTATTTCATCTGTTCCGGAATTTGTAATATTAATACTGACAATAACAAATACTTTTCCTTTCTCTGCATCCAGCGAATAGTATCCGCCTTCCATATAATCCGCCGCAATCTCGGCTCCGGCATATGCTATGGTCAGGTTTTCTTCGCCAAACAGTTCATCAAGAGTGGAAGACTCTGCTGCAGCCTGCTCTGTTCCATCTTCTGCAATCTGTTCACCTGCAGACGCATTACCGGATGCATCCAGTGTAATTCTGTTCTCTGTTTCTGTCTCCTGTGGTTCATCCGTAGATTCCGTCTCCTGCTCATCATGACTCACATTTGCAAGACCTTCCGGCTGGCTCGTATTAAACTTCGCCACAGCGTGTGCCGAATAATCCACAATCACACCTTCTTCATCTTCTGTTAAACTGTATGGCTGTTCTCCACATCCACCAAGCAGCAATGCTGTTACTGCTGCCACTGCCGTTAATCTCATTCCTGTTCTTTTCATGGTATTCCTCTCATGATATCTGTAAATAATAGAATATACTCTATCCATATGTTAGCATTTTTGGTATCATTTATCAACTGAAAAAATTTCCATTATTTGTCTCTAATTCAAACCAGAATTCTACTCCGTCTTCGTGATTGATCACACCACACTTCTGATGGAATGAATCCATGATCGCCTGAACAATAGAAAGACCTATACCGCTGCCGCCGTATTCTCTGGTTCTTGCTTTATCCACCTTATAAAATTTGATCCAGATATTATCCACATCTTCTTCCGGTATCGGCTTTCCGGTGTTGAAAACACTGACGCGGACTTTATCATTTTTCTTTACACAGCGGATATCAATTCTTTTTTCACCCTCTGCATGATGAATCGCATTGCTTAAATAGTTGGTCACTACTTCTTCCACCTTAAATTCATCCGCCCAGGCAAATAACGGTTCCTGCTGCGAAAAGTTTAATGTGATCTCATTCTGATTTAAAAGGATCGCAGACGCATTGATCACTCCCTGTATCAGTTCCGTCAGATCAAACCTTTCCATGGTAATGACCTCATTACCAAATTCAAGCTGGTTTAAAGTCAGCAGTTTTTTGACCATTTTATTCATCTTGTCTGCTTCGTCCATGATGACTTCACAATAAAAGTCCCTGCTCTCCGCATCATCATTAATACATTCTTTCAGTCCTTCTGCGTATCCCTGTATCAGTGCAAGCGGTGTTTTTAACTCGTGTGAAACATTTGATAAAAATTCTTTCCGCATTTCATCGATCTGTGTTTTTTTATCGATATCGATCTGTAATTGATTGTTTGCACTCTTTAGTTCAGAAATCGTGTGCTCTAACGTAGTTGACATGACATTCATGTATTCGCCAAGCTCGTCCACTTCATTGTGATATCTGCTCCCAGGCTGATATTTTGCTTCAAAATCAAGTTCCGTCATCCGCTTCGATATATCCGTCAGACGTAAAAGCGGCGTTGTTATGCCTCTCGAAACGAAAACAATGACGACCGCACTGATGATTGCAGCAATGACACCTACCCATGCTAAAAATGTATTAGAGAGACTGACACTCTCACGGATACTCTCAAGTGCTGTCCGCATCAGGATCAGATTCCCATTGGAAAGTGTCCCGTAAAGCACCAGATACTCTGAATCCAATCTGGCATCTGTCTGTTTCTGGATAATATAATTGTCAGACTGCATCAATACCGTCACTTCATTCTGCTTCTCCCCAAAAATAATGTTCATAAATTCCAACATCATTTTCTGTGTATCATTCACGGACGACCGTACAATGGTCCGGTCAGAGCTTATGATCATGACAGTGATATTTCCATTTGCACAGAGATTATCAAATGTCACATCAAAAGAGCTGTCATCTAGTGATCCGTTCTCACTCGCTTCATTGATCGTCTCAAATCCGGACAGCAGTGTATTTTGTTTATTGACCACATAATACGGCTCCAAAAAAACGGTATTAATAAACCAGCATAAAAGAAGTGTTCCTGTAACCAGACAGATACTGATCAGTATCAACTGATGTGTCAGTGAACCAAAATATTTTCTTTTCCGATCTTTCATCAATTTTTTCATCATTTATCACTGCCGTTTTCTTCTGCTTCAAATTTGTACCCCATACCCCAGATGGTTTTGATATAGTCACCTTTTTCTCCGATCTTGGCACGCAGTTTTTTAACGTGTGTATCGATGGTTCTTGCATCTCCAAAGTAATCGTAATTCCAGACATGATTGAGAATTTTCTCTCTGGAGAGTGCAATGCCCTCATTTTCCATAAAATAAGTAAGCAGTTCAAATTCCTTGAAACTCAGTTCAATCTGTTTTCCATCCACTGTGACCGTATGTGCTGTCTGATCGATCACGATTCCTCCGATGGAAAGAAGTTTTCCCTCCTCAGGTGCTTTTCCACTTCTTCTTAAGATCGCACCGACACGCGCAACAAGAATCTTCGGAGAAAACGGTTTCGAGATATATTCATCAACACCAAGTTCAAATCCGGTGAGCTCGTCCTCTTCATCACCCTTTGCTGTCAGCATGATGATCGGCACTTTTGACGTTTCCCTGATTCCCCTGCATACGTCCCAGCCATTCATTTTTGGCATCATCACATCCAATATGATCAGTGCAATATTTTTTTCCTGATAAAAAATATCCAGTGCTGCCTCACCGTCTCCTGCCTCTAATACCTCATAATCTTCCCTGACTAAAAAGTCACGGACCAGCTTTCTCATTCTGCTCTCATCATCCACAACCAATATCTTTATCTTTTCCATACTTAATGCTCCATTCCTGCTATTTTTCACATTACAATTTAACAGATAATTATGAAATAAATGTGATATCTTCTATGGTTCTTCCACCATCTGTTCACGTTCATTCAAGGCAGCTTCCCGCTCATCAAGTTCCTGCTCCCATTCCGCATATTTATCGATCAGTTTATTCTCATAATTTAAAATTGTAGGGCTGTCACTCGTCGATGCAATGATAAACATGCCGATTATACTGATTGCAAGAATCACAGATATAAATAATGTAATCTCATACTTTTTGCGGTACCCATCTGCTTTTCCCTGTTTTTTCTTTTCATCTGACTGATGTTTTGCAGAAATCCTTAATTTCTTTTTGAGGCTCTCCTCTAACATCGGATGTGTCACATAGATTGGAAGGATATCCGCATTATTGATTGCAGGATTCTGGATCAGGTATTCCTGAAGTTCTTTTAGATAAGTATAACCAACGGCTGTCTCAAACAACTCCTGCTTTACCATTTTATTGTAGATTTCAAGTACTGTTTCCGGATGATGCATATCTGCACGTTCTTCCACATAATGGATTCCCTGCGCTTCCTTTTTTGCCTGCTCTGCTTCCGCTTCATCTGTAAATACAAAACCATTTATTTTTACTGTTTTCTTATCGGACATGATCATTCCTCTTATTATCTGACTAATTTGATACCATCATCATTATAAAAAAATGTGAAAAGAAATGCAATGCGTTATTGTATTGTAATTTCTATATAGTATAATCGGCTTATGAGATCACTTTTGGAGGGTATTTATGAACAAAAATAATTTTGCACCACTGCCGCCTATGGGGTGGAACAGCTATGATTACTATGACACTACGGTAACAGAAGATGCCGTAAAAGCAAATGCAGACTATATGGCTGCACATTTAAAAGATTTCGGTTGGGAATATATCGTTGTCGACATCGAATGGTATGCGATCGGTGCCGGTTCCATGCGTGATCAGTTCCAGTACATTCCGTTTGCCGACGTTGCAATGGACGAATTTTCCAGATTACAGCCTGATCCAGATCGATTTCCATCTTCCGCTGACGGCACCGGATTTACCCATCTTGCAGACTATATCCACAGTCTCGGTTTAAAGTTTGGAATCCACATCATGCGAGGAATTCCCAGAACTGCCGCACATAATCACAGTAAGATCAAAGGCAGCAATGTGACTGCTGATATGGTTGCCAATCCTTCCTCCATCTGCGGATGGAACCCGGATATGTATGGAGTACGTGACACAGCGGCAGGACAGGCTTACTATAATTCCCTGATGGAACTTTACGCTTCCTGGGGTGTCGATTTTATCAAATGTGATGATATCTGCAACACCAATATTTATCCGGCAAACCCATATTCTGCACGCCACGAGATAGAAATGCTGCATAAGGCGATCACACGCTGTGGAAGACCTATCGTTTTATCCCTGTCTCCTGGTCCTGCACTGATCGAACATGCATGGCATTATGAAACTTACGCAAACATGTGGCGTATCACTGATGATTTCTGGGATAAATGGGATCTGTTAAAAGATATGTTCCACCGCTGTGAACTCTGGCAGAACCATGTTTCAAAGGGATGCTATCCGGACTGTGATATGCTGCCGCTCGGCTGGCTTGGAAAAGGCTTCGGACATGAATGGTACACTAATTTTACACCGGATGAACAGCATACCATGTTAACACTCTGGTGTCTTTTCGGCTCTCCTTTAATGCTTGGCTGTGAACTGACAAAATTAGACGATGCCACGCTTGCACTTTTGACCAACCGCGATATACTTTCCATGCTGACACCGGACTGTAAACCTCATCAGATATGTCTTGACGATGAAAAAACCATCTGGTGCGCACATAATGCAGTTACAGGCGAACATTTTATTGCTTTCTTTAATCTCTCAGATGAAACACAGACGATCCATTGTGAGATTGAAACTCTCCGTGTCGGTGATGAATTATGCATCCATGAAAATGCCAGTCTGACAGAACTCTGGAGCAAAGAAAAAACATCCGTATCCGGCAGTGCGATCTCTGTCACCCCGCCAGCACACGGATGTCTGGTATTTCGTGTAGAAAACTGATCTTTGTCTTTGATGCTGTAAAATAAGTCTCTGATAAGCCAAAAGATTTATTCTTCCGGCATCCAGACGCGCATCTGATTTTCTCCCCGGTTCGCCCATGCATAATAAGGAATTGCGGTCAGCATTATGTCTGTCCGCTTTGGGCGTTCCTCGGAGTAAAGCGCATCACTGCTCTCCATCCGGTATCCCGGCAGATGGATCAGCACATTTCCCGCTAATACACCTTCTTTGCAAAGTTCCGTCTCAGCTTTGATCTCTCTTGGTATACGAAGTGCCTGAATGCACTCACCATTGTCTGCACCTTCAAAGCAGTAAACGACCGGTCCCCTCATCAACGCGACACAGCCCTCATCTTCACGCACATTCGTATTTGCATAAATTTTTCGTACCGGAAGATCAAATGTAAGTGCAACCACATCATTTTCTCCCCAGTTTCTCTTCAGATAAAGATAACCATCTTTCACAAAAGACATGTCATCTGTTTTTTCTCCGTTTACTGTCACAGCAAGTGTGTCCGGACGAATATGGGATGGGATATGAATTGCAAGTTCAAACGCCTTTTCTTTTTTTGCTTTTACCTGATAGGATACCTTTCCTTCCCACGGATAACTGCTTTCTACCGTAATCACCGCTTTATCAAAATCCGCGGTCTGTCCCAGAAACAGATGTGAATAGAGCGTCGTTTCACTCTCACTCCATGCATAAGTTCCCAGTGAAGTTACAAGACGTACCAGGTTCGGCGGACAGCATGCACATGCATACCAGCCCGGACGGGTCGGCAATACATGTTTATAACCAAAGATCGTGCCGGATGTTCCCGGATTTACCTCAAGCGGATTCACATAGAAAAACTGTTTTCCATCCAACTGGATACCGCTGATGGTTCCATTGTAAAATTCCCGTTCCATGATATCGGCATAAATTCCAAGGGGTTTTATTTCCAACATTCTCTTTGCAAAAAAGATCATTCCTATCGACGCGCAGGTCTCCGCATATGCCATATCGTTTGGCAGGTCATAATCGATCGTAAAAGCCTCGCCTTCAACTGTAGAACCGATGCCGCCGGTGATATACATTCTTTTCTTTACGATATTATCCCACAAAGTCTGGCATGCCTCATAAAGTCTCTCATCTTTATCTTCCCCGGCAAGGTCAGCCATTGCCGTATACATATAAACAGCACGGACACTGTGTCCGACTGCCTCTTTCTGCTCATAAATCGTAGCGTGCGTCTGCGTGTATCTCTGATCTAACGGTTCTAAGCTATACTGTCCCCAATGCTGCCAGCCTCTTTTTTTCTTTTCCTCATAAAAATAATCCGGATTTTTTCCTCGTTCCTCCAGAAAATACCGTGCCATCTTTTTGTATTTTTCTTTTCCGGTTGCACGGTATAGTTTCATCAGTCCGATCTCCACTTCCTGATGTCCCGGTATTCCCGGCTCTTTGTCCTCTCCAAATCTGGAAATGATATGGTCAGCAAGACGCTCCACCACATGAAGCAGTTTTTCTTTTCCGGTTGTCTGATAGTATGCGACACCAGCCTCCATCATATGTCCGGCACAGTACAGTTCATGGCACTCCTGCAAATTCTGCCAGCGGTGTTCCGGTTCTTTTACAATAAAAAAGGTATCAAGATAGCCATCCGGCTGCTGTGCCTTTTCGATAATGTCAATGATCTCATCCGCACGCGCTTCCAACTCATTGTCCGGCTTTACCGCAAGCGAATAGGCGACACCCTCTAACCATTTTGCGACGTCACTGTCCTGAAAGACCATACCGTAAAATTCTCCTTCGCTTAAACCTGCGGCAATACGAAAATTTTCAATGGCATGGCTTTTTTCCACGCCTGGCACTTCATCATTTAATACTTTCTCCTGAAACGGAATGACGGTGTCTGTCATGCGGTGCTGCATGGCAGACCAGAATGGGTCGTGGATTTTTATCTGGTCAAGATGGATCGTTGTATTTA